>Ga0326513_10000525_pt1 | contig 32693 bp, 56 predicted proteins | sample 2_2465_0518_D_FD_203654 | JGI IMG/M metagenome (GOLD analysis project Ga0326513, IMG submission 203654) | Bovine rumen microbial communities from UC Davis, California, United States - 2_2465_0518 | ecosystem: Host-associated > Mammals > Digestive system > Stomach > Rumen | place: USA...
GTTTTCATTTTTTCAAAAACAAATCGTCAGAAGTACGGGGGGGTTATCCGTGTTAGGTACTCCCGTACTTGCTGATTCGTTCCTTTGCAAGTTTCGTAAGGTATTCCTTGCTCAACTGTCCTTTGTCAGCTTGTTTATGGTGTTTTATACATAAACAAATAAGGTTGCTGTCTTTTAGCAACCCCTCTTTGTCTTCTCTTAACTTGGTTATATGATGAACTTCTAAATCTTTGTAATTGTATATGCCGTTATCTCTGCATACCTCACATAAATATTGTGCCCGCTCTCGAATCTCTTGCGACTTCTTCGCCCACGCTGACGTGTTTCTTAACTTACGTTCTTCCGCAGAGCCGTAACGTTCGCTGTCCCATTTTGGTTTATTGTAATTGCATTTATACTTTGTACTATGTATGCGTCCGCATTTACTACAAGCTCTATACAATTTACTTCACCCTCAAACGCTGCCCTACATAGATTAAGTTCGGGTTTTTGATTCCGTTCCACTTTACAAGCTGTTCTACCGTGGTTTTGTATTTCTTGGCTATCTTTGTAAGGTTATCATTCTTCTTAACGGTGTAATACTTCGGCTTGGTTTCTTTCGGCTTTTTTTCCTTTACAGTTTTTTGTTTCTTGAATCCGTTAAGCCCTGCCGACTTCATTATGCTTGGATAATCTTTATAAGCGTAGTCCATATCTACGTTACCGTCTATGCCGTTAACTTTTCCACGCCTGGCGTACTGCCACATTCCGTATTTGCCTTTATACGTAACTTCGGTGTTAAACTGTGAAAGCCATACGTCATAGTCTTTTAATGCGGTCATATCGAGCTTGTCTGTAAGGAAGCTTTTATATGAATAAATGCAAACGTAATAACCCGCCTTTTCAAGTACGCTGCAAAATGCCTTACACATTTCCGTAAGCGTCTTTTTCGGTAAATCGAGCTGCACCTTGTCCTCAATGTCAAAAGCGATAGGATATTCAAAGGTTTTGCCTTTCAGAATCTTTACAACCGCTTTTGCTTCCTCTTTCGCCCGGTCAACTGTTTTAGCGTATGAATAACAATAAGCACCTACGGGAATACCGACGGCTTTTGCTTCTTTGTAGTTCTTTTCGAAGTTATCGGCTACGTTTACTCCCCAAGCACATTTAAGAATCGCAAAATCTACGCCCGCAGCTTTAACCTTTTTCCAATCTATATTGCCTTGGTGAACCGAAACGTCTATGCCTTTAAACATTGTCGTTCCCTCCGTTTTTATGATAATTAACGCTTGAAATGCCCAAGCACGTACCTAAACAAGTGTCAACGGCTATTGCTATGGTAATAACCTCTTGCGTGTGTGGAATACCAAGTGTCGCACCGATAACGCCGTATAAGGTCGTCAGAGCGGGCAGAAGCGTAAGAGCTACCCATTTCAAAATGTCGTATACCTTATTACTCATAAAATCACCTCATAAGAAAAGGGAGCGTTTCCGCTCCCCAAATGCCAAGTTCCTACTTTATTATCTTAACACCTATTTTGTTTCATTTTGTTTCATATTTAGTGATACAATTAACTTTTTGAAACATAAAAGGCAAGCCGTTAAGCCTGCCCTCTTTATTTTATTAGCAAATATAAAATTACAATAAGCATACCTAAAACAAAACCTATAACAAAGCCGTCAACTCTGCCCTTTAATTTCGCTTGTTTTGCTATTTCTGCCCTGCGTCGTTCCTCTTGCGTGCCGTGAGCACACTCATATAAAAATTTGTCTACGGCTTGCTCGTCGGTAAGTTCGGCATACTCTTTATTGTATTCCTGCGGAATTGGTGGAAAGTCTAACTCTTTCCGCATTTGATTCATTGATATTTTGCCATTGTAATATTTTTCGTTAAGCTTGTCTAAAAGCTCCCTATAATTCTCTTTATTATTCATTCTCTACCTCGCTTTCCTCGTCATCTTCCTCGTCATCGTTTTTTTGCAACGCATATAATTTTTCTCTAAACGCTTTAAAGCAATCATCACATAAATCTATATGAATATCACAGTATTCATAAAATTTAGCCGTAGCATCAATTTTAACGTCTAATATACGATTATCTGTAACCTCTTTTTTACACACATCACAATATTGTTTAGTCATTCTCGTCTGCCTCACTTTCAAGCCAATCAATCCACAAATCTAAACAAATTTCACACTTTACATAGGGAAAAATATTCAGTCCGCAATATGCTTTATGCTCGCATTTTTCACAGTCTGCTTTTTTTAACGCATCTGCCATTTCCTCAATGCTCATGTTTTTAATTCGTTCATACTGTGTCATTTTCGTCTGCCTCCTTATTTTCATACCGCCTTTAAATTGTCTTTTATCACATTCAGCTTACGCCATATCTGTACTCGGCTGTACGGGATTCGGTTTTCAATTTTCGTTATGGATAGGTTGTCCAAGTAATAATATTTGAATATGATATCGTACCAATCCTTACTCGCCCGTAGTTCCCGTTCTTTCATGTCCAATAACTCTTTGCGATCGTCTAATATTCCTTTTACCTCCTCCAACCGCTCGTCAATGCGCTTTTTCTCTTTTTCGATAAGGTAAGCGTCAAAGGGATTGCTTGTTTTTGTACCGGTCACCCGTTCTTTTTCAAAGTCAACCGCTGTCGGCTGTGTCCTTGCGAATAATTCCTCTTGCTCCGTCAGAATAGCGTCGTATTGACTTTGTACTAAAACGTATTTCGTCTTTAATTGGTGATATTCTACATATAGCACTCGCAACCCTCCTTTTTACAACTCGCCCTCAAATAGTGAAAACTGTCCTTTATATTTTTCGTGCCGCTGACGTTTCTTGCGATACTCGTCATATTGCTTACGGTATCGGTACGAATCGCCGAAGATATTCCAAGCTGCTTTATAGATTTTCGGCTCATACTCTTTTAACAGTTCTAAATCTTCCGTCGCTCTTGAAGAAATTGAGCAACCGCAACAGCCCGTCCTTTTAAAGCCGTAAACTTCGTAAGCGTCTGAATACTTTATGCCGTAATATTCCTTGTACCACTTTTTATCTTCATCAGAAACGTAATAGAGCGGTTTAAATCTGTATTGCCCGTCATTACTTCTGTTAAAGCACATTGTTTCTCCGTATTCTAACCTTTTAGGAACAGACCGCATACCGCCCTCGTCCCGTCTTTCGCCCGTTATTACCATATCGTATCCTTTTTGAATACTGTGTGCGGGTGTCTTCTTGCAATAGTCGCAACATTTAGCACTCACCTTGAACGGTATCGGGTTTTCCTTAATGAAATCGTACAAATACGGCGAGGAATCGATTACAAGCTGTATATCCGGTCTTGGCTCACCTTTTGAATTACAACAGCAAAAGTTTATGCCCTGCTCTGCCGACGGGTATCTTTCGCTTAATTCACGCCTTTTTGCTTCCTTATCTTCGGCAAGAGCGTATTCTTCTTTAATGTCCAACGGAAGATTTTTACTTTGCACCGTTTCCAAAGCAGCTGAAACGATTTTTGATATAAACGGAAGCCCACAATCCCTTGTCGCAAGTAAAATGTTCTTTTTCGGCTTGACTTCTTCGATTTCAACTCCGTATTTTTCTGCCGTTTCTCTTACGTGGCGTTTTGTCGCTTCCATTTCAAGCCCGGTATTAAAAAACACATATTTTACTTTCTGTACTCCATCCATTCCTTGCGGATTTAAACTTCCCATAAGCTGCCGTGTCCGTTCTATGAGATCAATAAGAATGTCTGAATCACTACCGCCCGAATAAGAGCATATAGCGTTTGGGTGTTCTCTTAACCTCTGCCATACGATTCCTTGCAAGGTTTGGAACTTTCTCTCGCTCTCAAAATCGGCATATTCTGGTCTGTCTTCATATACCGAACTTCTAAACTCGCCCTCTTTTTTCTGTTTCATCTGTTACTCCTCAAAATAAACTTAACTGTTCCGTATGTTCTTCCGTGTAATCCGGCACATAATCTAAACTGTTATTAAGTTCTTGAATAAAATCCTCATAACACATTACATTCCCACCGTAAAATGTAACATTTCCACCCGATATGCTCCGTCCGTCAAATAATTCGGGACATTTGTAATTCTTATCCAGCCAGCCGTATTCCCAGCCGTACTCGTCAAGACAATATCTGTCCGTAAAATTGATATGAAATTCATATTTGCCGTTCTTTGCCTTTATTTCTTTTCTGTATTCAAATGCTTCGTTATTCAGAATTTTTTTAACGCACTCATCATATTTTACTCTTGTAATAAAATCCCTGCCGTTCATTGTCTTATGCAAAACGGATATTCATTATCCATTTATTTTTCCTTTCTTCTGACTTTTCGAACTGTTCAACGTATCTAACAACCGCTGCCCAACATTCCGCAAAAGTATTAAAATCTTTTTGTCCGGGGAAATAGCACGTCCCGTCAGAAAATGTGATTATGTAAGTAAACATTGTTACACCTCGATTCGTTTAATCATTCTGTCCTCCATTGCTTCCCTTTCGGTTGGGGCTTTCAATAACAGCGTCCGTAAGTATGCTTTCGGGTTTCGTATCTTTTTATCTGACTTTACCCAACTGTTTTCGTAAACGTATTCCACGTCCTCGCAACTTATTTGAGCAGCCTTTACGTAATTCGTCCAATCGTTATCGTTTTCCAAGCACTCGGTAAGAACTTCGATTACAAGGTCTAAAAATGAAGTCGGTATTGTTTCGGCTAAATAGTCATACTCAATATTGCTCTTTATCTCGTCCGTCTGCTCTTTGTTAAAGGGGATTATAGGGGATAGATTCTTAACTTCTTTTATTTCTTTATATTCTTTTATATTAGTATACGGTTTGTCGGTCGTTTGTCGGTCATTTGTCGGTCGTTTGTCATTTGGTTTGTCACTTGGTGTTTGGTAAGTGTCGAAATTGTTTATTGTTATCAAGGTATAAGCGTTTGTCGAAGTGCTTGTCAGTTCGTTTGTCATTTTTAAGTGTTCTAACGCTGTTCTCACATTTCGCACCGATAACCCTAATTCCTTTGCAAGCTGACTAATCGTGGTTAGCCGCTGCCCTCTTTTAACCTCGACTCCCCTATACCGTGTATCCTCATAATTAGCCGTTAAGAGTAAATGAATAAACAAATCTTTCGTTACGGAATCGGTGTACCATTCCCATTTGAGCATTTTCCTATATAGCTTTATAAAGCCATTCACGTTTACTCCTCCCGAATCTGATAAACCGCAACTGTCTTGCCCGTGTATTGACACTTCTTTTTGCCGATTACTTCTACTTTGCCTTGTGCTTGTAACTCGGTTAAACGTGGAGCAGAGAAGTTTCTCTCGGCAGTCGGTGTGTATCTTCTGTGATACATTTCAAATGCGATCTCTTTTGCAGTTAATTGTCTTCCGTCTAATATTTCGAGAATCTGCTTGTATCTCTTTTGACGGTCAACTGTTTCGTTAGCTTCTGCTTTTGTTTCAAAGGGTGTGTATTCGCCCGGTAATCTTTCAATAATCATAATGTCCTCCTTATTTGTACCAACCTATACTTACCTTGCCCGTTACGGTGTTTTCCCATATTTGCACGGTTGCATTTTTTATAATGGTTTCCTTATCGTAAATATTGGCGTCTACTTTCGGCTTTTTAAGCTCTCTAATCTCTTTTTCTGCCTTTTCCCATTTTGATATTACGTAAAGTGAAAGTATGCAGCTGAAAGAGGTTACAATTACACAAATAACATTAATCGTCATTATTTACCTCCTCAACTTCAAGCCATACCACTGTTTCCTCGCCATATAAAAACGTGTCAGTAAACGCCGTAACGCATTTGCGGTTATCGTCCTTTAGTTTCCCTGCCTTAACCATAGCGTCCAATATGAATTTCTTCGCAAAGCATATATTGTCCAAATCACGCTTTTTATTGCCCTCTATCCAAGTGAAATGTATTTTTATGGGTTTTTCGTATCTCGGCATACTGTAAATACGCCATATAATTTCGTTTTCAATATCTGCTTTGAATTTAGCCGCCTTGTACTTGTTCGTCCGGCATACGTTTATGTACTCGTTGAGGCTTGGAAGCTTCATATCAATACAGTAGTTCATAAATAACTCCTCCCGAATGTCTTTATAAAGTCTTCACGTGTTCCGTAGAGTTCTTCCCATTTCAATTGGCACTCACGCTTCAGTTTTTTGTCATACTCTGAATCGTAATGAACTCCCTCTGAACTCATGTTGTGGTGTCTTGCACATAAATACACCCAACAACCGTATCTGTCGCTTATCTGCCGATTTCCCATTCCGTAGAAGATATGGTGCTGATGTAAATTGAGTGTGGTTTTGCATTTATAACATTCAATCTCATTTGATAAAATGCTTTTAGTCATTTCTTCCCCACTCTCTCTGAATCTGTCCCTCGATTAAGCGCAACTGCAACTTTATGGAATTAATGGCTTCTTTATTAGCCGTTAATACTTCTTTTGCTACGTCACGCTTAAATCTTGCGTCAGCAACGGAGGGAATGCCGTAGCAGATCTTGTCTATCATTCCTATTGCTTCACCCTCTGCCCGTAGCTTTAGGCATTCTTTCCTCAAAAGGATTTTGTAGTCTTTTTCTGCCTGGGCGTATTCCTCACCGCTCTTTCGCAACTGTTTTATGCTGATTTCAAGGGATTTAGTCTTCTGCTCTAACTCTTGATATAAGTCGTACATAAAAACTCCTTTAGAATGGAAGATCACCGTCGTCCAGTATTACAAAGCCGTTTGAAGCGTCATCTACGTTAATATCAACGCCGGGCTGTCCGTTATCGTATACGGTCTTGGTTTCCGTTTTGTAACCGCAGAATGAAACTCCCGTTACCATAACCTCAACCGCTTTTCTCTTGCTGCCGTTCTTGTCTTCAAAGTTACGTGTCTGTATCGCGCCCGTTATTGCAATAAGGTCGCCTTTGCTGAAATATCTTGTAATGAACTCGGCTTTGTTCCTCCAGGCAACGCAATCTATAAAGTCCGTATGTTTCTCTTGCCCTACTCTGTCAACTGCGATACAAAAGCTTGTAACTTCCGTTCCGTTGTTGGTTGTTCTTAATTCGGGATCGGCTGTAAGTCTTCCCATTAAAACTGTGTTATTGAGCATATTATTCCTCCTCTGTGAGTGCGGTGTATTCACCCGTTACTGTTCCGTCGATAAATTTGATTTGAAACGAATCGCAATCTACTCTGACGACGATATCGTCTTCCGTTCCCTCACGTTTTTTCCCGTTTTCGTCTATGTAAAATCTCTTGATAAAAACGTAATACTTACTCTTTTCCATTGTTTACCTCCGTAAAATATGTTTTTACTAATTCCCACGCTATGTCTTCGTTTATCGGTATCTCAACGTATTTGCGGGTGTCGTCCCGTAAATGTACGCCTTTCAGAAACTCTATGTTTTCACCGTATGTCTGCATATATGCAATTCGGTATAGGTTTAATTGATAGGCTAAATAATTCTTGTCAAGAGCCGAAGTTCTTTTGATATCTGCCAAGCCTTTCTTTCCGTCTGCGGTTAAGACTAAATCCAATCGCCCGGCAGCTAATGGTAAATCGGGGAATTTTCTGTCCCATAGAATCACGGGTACTTCGTTATCCACTACTTCGAACTTGTAATGCTTTTGTAGGAACTTAAAATTCCGTAATTCCTTTAACTCGCTTTCTTCACCGTACTTGCAGAATCTCTCAATAACTTCGTGTACCTCTGTTCCCTTTCGGGCTGCATTCTCTAATGTCGCCTTGTCAATTCCGTCATACTTCTTGCCGAACTTGACGCCTAACATCTGTGTTATGCTCGGTAAAACCACGCCCTCATATATGTACGTGTGTGTGGTATAGTCAAATTCAAGCGTTAAGCCGTTAATTTTCCACTTTTCCATAGTCTTTGACCTTTATCCTCACCGAAGCCTTTACGGGCGTAATCTTGACGTAATCGTCAAATATTTCGGGCAAGTCCGCTCTCAACATTTTCGTATCAAGCGTTTCCCGGTCAGAAGCTGCAACGTAAGTAATAGACAAAACGTCGTTGTCAACTTTGATAATGCCCTTTTCTTCCATTTCGGAAAGTATGGCATTTTTAAGTATTTCCTCACGGTCTTTTATCTGCTTTATTTTGATTTCAAAATCTGCTATAAGAAGTGCCGTCGTTTCGTCTAAAGCAGCTATGCCGTTTTCAACCTTAATCAATGATTCCATTATTTATTACCTCCCTTTTTGCTGATAACCTCGCTTGCCTGCTCGGCTGTAAGCTCGTCTATGTTTCCAACTTTGTAATATCCCAACATAGCGGGTATATCACTCACAAGCTTATTGATAAGCTCTTTCTGTTTAGGGCTTGCCTTTGGCTTATCTTGGTTATTAATGGCGTTTTGTACTTCTTCGTAACTTGCTACGCTTGTATCAATGCCGAATCCCGCCATACCTAACGCTCTGCCTACTGCCGACGTTTCGCAGTTCTCAATATACGAAGTCTTGTTTATAAACGAGCTGTTTTCCTTTTCGTAAGCCGTTCCCGTACCTAATACAACTACGTTTCCGTTCTCGTTTGTATAACCTACGCTTGCATTAAATACGCATACGCCGTCCTCGTTGCTTAACATTGACGTTATAATTGAGCCCGTCGGGTAAACCATTCTGAAAGCCTTTATACGCTGATTCACTTCGGCGTATTCCTTACCCTTAATGTCGGTTGTCTTAATTGTTTCGTTAGCAGCCTTTATCTGCTCATAAGTGATTGCCATTTTTGTACTCCTCATTTCTTATATTTTTTCTTGTGGTTAATGTACTGATATCTTTTATTGTTTTCTGCTCGTCTGCGTTCGTTTATGCGGTCACGTTCTTTTCTATATGCCAGGTATTCCTCGCATACGGAATGGCAATAAAACGTCCGTTCCTCGCAGTTCATACACGGGCTTTTCATTCGTCAAAGTCCTCTTTTCCGCTTTTGAAAATGTCGATAAGGTCAAGCACCGTTCTCGGTAATACGTAACCCAAGCCAAGCCAAAAGCAAATACCTATTGCAATAATGCAGAATAAAAATGTACCGTAAGTCATATATGTTTCCTCCAATATTCAATATGTCTTATTAGTTTCTCTACGGTCAGTTCAAATTTGTAAATCACTCTGCCAAGGTTTATACATTCCTCGGCGGTTAAACCGCTTGCCCTATACATAGCAAGCTCTTGTAATTCGGCTTGCAGCTTATCGTTCATTCTCGCCCTCCTTAATAATCGCAACGTTTCTTGTGCGAATAACGGGTGTGCAACAGATGAACTCTAAACAAGGCAAACCGCTGTTAATAAACTGCGTTAATGCTTCCGTTTTGTTTTCGGCTTCAAAGTATGCAGTTCTTATCAAATTACCCTCACCGTAATACTCAACTTTCCACGTCTGCATTTTTACCCTCCTAACTTATCGCCCTTGCAAAAGCGACCTTGGTAATGTCCCTGCCGATTCCGTATCGGCGTTTAATGGTCTTTTCAGAACAGCCCATATACAAAGCGCATTCCGTTCTTGTTAAAAGCTCTTTGTCCGGGAATCGTTTGTCGAGCCGTTCGAGGTTGTCCCTAAAATTTTCTTTTTCTCGCATATTGTCACCTCATTGTTTGACTTTCCAAACTTACGAAGCAAAAAAATAATCGTAAAGCTCGCCGTTGCCGATTTCAAGAGCATTTGAAACCTTTTCAATTTCAGACGCCTTAAAGTCGGTCTTGCCCGATAATTTACGATTCAAGCTGTTAGCCGAAATGCCTACATAATCGGCTAATCTTTCCTGGGAGTATCCCTTTTCTTTCATTCTGCCAAGCAGTTTACCGTTGTTAAACAAATGATTGCCCCCTTTCATATATAGATTGTTTTTTGTGTTTGGGTTTCCAAACTACATTGAAAATATTAACACTTATGTTTGGAAATGTCAACAGTTTTTTTATATTTTCTTAAAAAAAGTTTGCAAAAGTCAAACTTTATGTTATAATAATGGCGAAAGGACGGTGTCAAATATGGCTAAAAGAATTGATACCCCGGCTACAAGAATAACAAAGGCATTACAGATTAAAGGAATCACCCAAGCCGAACTTTCAAGGCAGACGGGAATCGATAAGGGAACTATATCTTTATACGTTCACGGTAAATATGAGCCAAGCGCAACAAAAGCGGTTGCACTCGCCCAAGCTCTGAATACCTCGCCCGAATGGATACTCGGTTTTGACGTTCCTATGGTAAAAGAAAAAACCTCGCCGAAAGACGACGAGATTATTTCCGCATTCGAAAACTTGTCAGCTGCTCAACGTGAGCAAGTTCTCAATTTTATTCGTTTTTTGGGAGAGAAAAAATAAAATTCAGCAATTTCTCTTTTTCTTCTTCGGTTGCTGATTCTAAAAACTGTATTAATATTTCGGTATCGGTCATTTATTTTTCCCTCCTTGAATTTTATTGAACAAATGTTCGATTACAATATTTATTGTAGCAAAGAATTATAATTTGTCAAGAGCCGATTTTAAAATAGTCCAATTAAAAGGGCAGAAAGGAATAAATTATGGCAAAAAGACGAGCTGACGGATATTATCTTAAACAGATAACCTACCACGTTAACGGAAACAGGGTTAAAAAAGCGTTTTATTATAAAACCGAAAAAGAACTCATTGAAAAAATAAAAGCGTTTGAGGGGCAAATAAACGCCCTCGAATCGCACCCGTTTAATATGGTCGCTGATGAATGGGAAGATAACCATTATAAAACCATTCAAGACGGCACTAAAATTTGTTATTCACCTGCTCTGAAACGGGCAAGGGAATATTTCGGCGACGAGCCGATTCGTGATATTCGTCCGCTTGATATTCAGCGTCTGATAGATTCCCTTGCCAACAAGAAGTATTCACAGCAAACTGTCCGTGTTCAGCGGAATGTTCTTAACCTTATTTTTAAATTTGCAGTTTTGCAAGACTATATCGAGCAGAATCCCGTTGAATCTACAAGAGTGCCACGTCACCTTGCCAAGACTAAACGCACCGTTCCAACGGATAAGGATATTTCAACCATTCTTAACTCGGTTGACAAGGATTTCGGTCTGTTCCCCTACTTTTTATTATTGACGGGTTTAAGACGTGGTGAATTGTTAGCTTTACAATGGCGGGATATCGACGGCAACACGGCGCATATTTATAAGCAGATCACCTATAACGGTGATAATCAAAATCAACCGCATTTAACAGAAAATACAAAGACAGAAGCGGGGCAGCGTGATATTTTTCTTCCCGACGCTCTGCTTGAGAAGTTGAAACGTGGTAAACCTACCGACTATATCTTTGGCGGTAAATGTCCTTTGACTAAAACCGCGCTCCGCAGAAAATGGGATAAATACGTTAAAGAAACGGGTATCTCTCTGACACCCCATCAACTCCGTCACGCATACGCTACCTTTTTATATGAATCTTCCGTTCCCGAAAAGGAAGCCCAACGAATGCTCGGTCACTCGTCTATCAAAGTTACCCAGGATATTTACACCCACATTCGTGAGAATCGGCATAAGCAGACGGAAGACAAAATCAACTCATTTATTTCCACGTTAAAATGATTTATACCGACTTTTATACCGACTTATTTGTCTGTTTTTGTCCTTTTTTGTCCGTTTTTGGTCATTTTGACGAATGAAAAAAGGCAAAAAAATAAAACCCCGCATACCTTGAAAACCTTGGTAATACGGGGTTTTTTCTTTTTATGAGCCATCGGAGATTCGAACTCCGGACACCTTGATTAAAAGGCAAGTAAAAAGCCTTATTTTTCAAGGTTTATCGGCTTTTCTACCGACTTAAATCCTTTGTATACTATCATCTATGGATCAAAAACTCTTGCATTTCTTCTTTTGCTTCTTTCAATTTGTCAATGCTGTTACCGTTGATATTATGCTCCAAAAGAGCCAACATAGCGGAACACATTGTTTCGACAAATTTGTCTTGTTTCTTGTCCTTGCTTTCTAATACTGTTAGTCTTTCGTCCATTCTCTTTATCTGCTCGGAGTGGAGTTGTATTGATTCGCTGTTCTTCGAGCCTTTGCTTTCTGCTACCCATTTTTTAATGTAAGCCCAAGCGGCTCCAATAGCGGTAATGAAAGCCGCCATTTGTAATAGAAGATTAATTATATTCTGTGCATTGTCCATATCACACCTCCACCCAATTGCCCCAGGAACTCGAATAATAACATCTCTTGTAAGTCTTGGGAGCTGTTTTATCTATTGTTTCTACTACTTGCATATATGCCGTTGAAATATCATATACGGTTAAAATAAACGTACCCGAATTGACAGGGCAATTACTTAAACCGCTTGCTTCGCCGAAATACCAACGTGCCGTTAATAAATCGTCTAAATCTGCTCCGCTTGATATTTCTTGCAGTGCTAAATTTATACCGTTTACTTCTAAACTCTTTTGATTCGTTGGGAAGCAATTTATACCTATACTATTCAATATACGGTCAACAAAGAATGTCGGCATTCCTATCGGCAATGTTAAGTTATACGTGGTATTGCCGAACAGATCCTCAACCTTGACTTGTACGTCCCATTCGTAGTTGTTGTCAAGATTCAGCGTACTTGTTACTTCGTCCGTTAATGTACTCCATGCTGAATACGTACTCGCAGAAACCTTTTTATATCTGCATTGAATTGTTACGCTGTTTAATGAATCAAGGCTCGAATAATCTGCATTTACATTTATATCCGTCGCAGAATAATAATTGCTCTGCCTTTGCAATGAGATTATAGCCGTCGGGAGCGTCCAATTCAATACCGTAACTTCAAGATCTTTTGAGGAACTGTTCCCTCGGCTGTCCGTTACTGTAATTACGGCGGTAATGTCACTCGCACGGTCAATAACTATGTTACTGACCGAAGCCGAAGTTCCGCTGATCGTCATACTGTATACGTTTCCGTTTACGTTAACCGAACAGCTCGATATTGTAGCGTCCTGCAATGCCGTTAAGCCCGTTGCAGTGAACTGTACCGTACTTTGATTTCTTACGATCTTCTGATTGTCGCTTGTAATTGCCGTTACCGTTGCATTGGTGTCTTGATAACTTACTGTATCAATGCTCGGCGCATATACGTTTGATATGGAATACGTACCTCCCGTTTTTGTATCGGCATTTGTTCCGTAGGTTACCTTTACCTTGTACGTTCCGCTTACCGCATTCGGTAAGCTCTGCAATAACTTATTTATTGTTGCGGTATCATTGAATCCGCTTATGCTTGTCCCGGTAATCGTATCTTCCGTGACCTGCGAATCGTCCGCTCCTATAAGGTTAACTGTAATTGTTCGCCTTAACGGATTGTATATACCTATCGTTACCCTTTCGCCTACGGTGAAGCTCGGCATACTGTTTGCATAAGGATAAGCATACGTTGTTACACTCGCAGCCGAACTGTCCTCGGTTTCTTGCGTGTCTTTATTACGTACTCTTGTCTTTATCTGATAGGTTGTATTTGCGGTCAGCCCGTTTATCGTATAGCTTCCGTTTCGTCCCGTTGCTATATTGATACCCGTCCAGGTTGTTCCGTCTGTTGAATACCATAAATAATCTATTACGCTGTCGCTCGTCCACGCCATTGTAACTGTGGTTTCTGTACGGGCTGTTAATGTTTGTGATATTGTCATTTAATTACCTCCCGCAACCGATACAAGCCCTATGCCGTCATTTATAATAGTATTCCCGCTTTCAAGCGTTATGGGTATGAATCGCATCTTATTACATAACGTGATTTCTTCTTCAACTACGCTTTTCTTTTGATGGAACTCGTCTTTATCTACCCAATAGATTTTATTATTTAATCTGTCGAATCCCGCAAAACCTACCTGGTTATTGATGCGGATATATGAGCCGTCTTGTCCGTACATCTTCAGCCCGTCTTTATCTAACTGCCCTATTAGATTATTAGCGTCGTCATAGATCTCGATTTTTCCGCTTTCGTTCAAATTTGAGCCTAACTTTAACGCACCGCCCTTAATCATACTTGCTGTGAGATTCAATACATTAATGGCTTGCATATTCAATTTTCCGTCAATAGTCCATGCTGAAGTGAATATTCCGTTTATCCCGGTACTTGAAAAACCTATACCGCCATTGTTTATCCTTATAACGTTGTGAGCTGTTTCTTTCGGCAGAGAATCAACAACGAGAATCTGATCTCCGTTATAAATTACGAATCCGTTGCCTAAAACGCCCATTATTTCATTTGTGGCTTGCTGCAATTCTGCTTCAAGTGAAGATATACTTGTACCGCTTCCTACCGTGATTTGTTCTACAACGGAAGAAGTTATGTTTTGCGTTAAATTTGAAAGCTTCTTCTTGAAATTGCCGAACTCTAACTCGGTGTACTTTCCCAATATACAATCATATTCAAATGAAATGATATTTGTCAGCAAATCAAGGTTAAGACGCTCGTCTATAACCTCCACCGTGTCGCCGATATCGGTTATCCGTTCAAGATTCGCCTTTAACGTGTAATTTATCTGCGGTATACAATTTATATCTATATACGCTTGGGCTTGTGAGCGCAAATCTGTTATAAGGGCTTCCTTGTAAGCGGTTTCGTCAAGGTTTCCGTCACCGTCTTTATAAGGCTCGTCGTCTATATCCTGGTCGAATGCTATTGTTTTCGTATAAGGTATATCGTAACTCGTTGCATTGCTTGGATATACATACGGATCTATTTCGTCGTCAAGAGCGTTAAGCATAATTCCGTCTGCACCGGTTGGCAAAAGCTTTGTTACTACGTTGTCCCAATTCTCTTGACAAGTAATGTCTTTGAGATTCTTCGCATACCGCACCGTTACTCCGTTGTCAGAGCCGATTTCGTCTAAAATCTTGATATCCCAATTATCCCGCAGCAAGTGACCACCCCAACGCTCCAATACAACCTCTATGGCTTCGTATAGTGAGCTTCTAACGCAACGGTAACTGTCAGCCGTACCAATGTTTGAGTACGTTGTAAACGGGCTTGTAGTGTCCGTAGCGTCGTTTAAATGCTCAAGAGCGTCGTTACAATTCTTATCTACTACGTAACTGTCCTCAATTAAATAGTTTTCAGAATCGTAATAAACGTGATATGCCCTTACCGTAATTTTTTTACGGGTTTTTTCGGGATTGGTGATTCTGAACGCTTGGTCGCCCTGCGGCGTGGGGGCAACTAATATGTTGCCCTCCACTAAATCGTCCACATAATCAAGGCTTGCTTCAAGGTCTAAATAATACTCGCCGTTGTCTTCTTTGTGTACCTTTGCTTTAACGGGCAATATAATTTTATCGCCGTTAGAATTATAAATTTTATCCGTCGGCTGAAATAATTTTATCATTAATTATCAACTCGCTTTATTAAATACAAAAAATCGGGCAGAAAGCATTAGTTGTTGAAGCGTTATTAGCCGTTCCGCTTCCGCTTGACGTTGTAACTACACAAAATTGAGCGGTATTAGTTTTTCTGCGTACTCTTAACGAATAATACGGCGCACCAAATCCCGTCAGCTTTTTATTATCTGCCGAAGCGTTGAAATACGTATAAATGGATTCGTTTGTCATAGCACTACCGTTATTATAAGTTGCACCTACTTCTTCAAGGCAAGGTAAAAACAGCTTTTCCTTTGACGTTCTTACGCTATCGTCCGCGTCGTCGTATTCCTTGTCTACCGTCTTAATTCCCGTCTGTAATGCAGACGGGAACGCCTTGTAAAGCTGCCATAACATTTTACGTGCTACGCAACCGTAGGTTAATTCGTTGTCGGTTTCATTAAGCGAATCGGCGTACAAATCACCCGTCGCACCTAACCAACCGCCAACGTTAGTGTTAGTGTCGTTCATCTGTCCGTGCAGCTGAATATACTTTGCCATAAATGTAAGCGCAGCTTTGTCTTGTGAGCCACTTATTGTTTCGTGGCTTTTTGCGACTAACATAAACTGAATCGCAGCGGGCATACCATTATATATGAACTCAACTGTTTTTGTCTGTCCTACTGTATAACCGCTTACTGTCCCCGCCGCTGCGTTTGAAATGATTGTTGCCCAATCGTCTGTGATTGTATCACCCCAATCAGTTCCACCGCTTGCAACCTTAACGCTCCCTGCGGAAAGCCCGACAATCAATCCGTTCTGAAAATCTTTGTTTGCCATTTTCTCACCTCTTATGAGTTAAGTTGAGCCGTTGCTTTGCCACCGATTGTGAGTGCGATTGTAAATGTGTCGCCGTTGTTTACTGTGATAGGATTATCAAGAACGGTACGGTCAAGCATTACAATATTATCACCGCTGTCACCCCACATTGCATACCAACCAATCTCGTTTATTGTTATTTCGCTTGTGCCGTCATAACGCCAAATTTGCGACAATATACAAGCATTTTCCATTCCTACCGTATCTGTCGGATTTTGAATATTAGCATTAATAGGCGTAAAGTTTGTATCGTCAATCGGCGTTTCCAATACGTAATCGTCTAAAGTCGGCGCGGTTGTTCCACTTCCAAAAGCAAATGTAGCATTTCTATATAATGAACCGCTTCTAACTGCGGCAAAGTTGCAAGAACGTGACATTTTGTGGGCGGGCATAGCCATTGCACCGCCAATATCTGAAAATACTTTAACTGTGCCTTGAATTGTTTTATGTTTTACGTTAGATATTTGCGACGGTGAATAAGTGTTACCTGCACATTTCATACTTGAAGTTACAATCTGTAAAAAATTTTTATTAAGCATTATTATCGTCCTCCACAAATTTACTTTCTACACAATCAAATATATTTGAAAACGGGATTGTCCCGCTTCCGCTACTTTGCGGTTCAGGGTATCTGCTGACATCAATATCTGTGTCACCCACACCCGTTAATAAGCCACTTGTAAAAGTCAACGGGACATTGCTTCCGTCATAAGTGATTGCGGTAATCTGTCCGTTTGTTTCCGTTACTGTTAATGTATGCGTGTTATTGTCTATGTCGGTTACCGTGTACGTTCCGTCTGCATTGAGCGTTATATCGGTTATTTCTATTCCTCCACCCGAAACGTCTACAACGGCTTTGAGATAATTTAAAACGTCATACTCGCCGTTTTCGGTTATGGTAAGCGTTTCCGTTGGCGCATCGAGGTATTTAACAAATATAGCGTCTAATACTTCGTTGCCGTTTATATAAGCCATAAAATAACCTCCTTAAAACTCCGTTTGATATACCATTGAATATAAAGCCCTCTCGCCCGTCAATAATACAAAATCGGCTCTAATTCCCAAAGCGTTTAAGTCAATAGCGTTTGCAAAGTCGTTAATATAAGCTGTACCTATAACGCCGTCCGTTTCGTAAGTGGGTAAGTCTATTGGCAACCGTTTATAAACGGGTGTAAAAACGGGTGTAATTGGCATAACGCTTTTTCTTTGTTCGGTTGTCGGTGTACCGCTATAAAACAATTTAGCAATATCACTTATAGCGGGCGTTGCCGTTTCTGCCGCTTGGCAAGTAAAAAAGACTTGTACGGTATTACCAATCTTAGCGGCGTGTATAGATAAACTTGACAATGCGTTTAAGTTTGCGTCGGTCATTACTCCCGTTGGCAAAGTATCTTTGGAATATCTTACAACCATTTTATTAATAACTTTTTCAATATTTACCGTGTTATTGTCTACCTTTGTGTCAAGCTCATTAAGTCGGGCGTTAAAGTCGTCCCTTGTATCGTCGGTAATATAGTAAACGCAATCGGCTATAAGCTCGGCTTCGGGTATTGCGTCATATTCTGCCTGCGTGCCTATCCAAAACGACAAACCGCTACCGTCTGCTTGGTTAATGAGCTTTTCCTCGCCGTCTTGTCCTTTAAGCATTACTACCTTGACAATGGGCTTTTCACTAAATAAATTAGCCATTATTAAACCTCCCTTGTGATGTCTGCGATAATATCCAACGTTCCGTGAAGAACGGTAAATACGTCGCCGTTTACGTCTATCTGCAAATCATAATAATATGTGCCGACTTCCAAATTGTATGTATCGTTTGGAGCAACTCTTACGCTATACTTGCCGTCCTCTACCTTGACTATGCCGTTTCCAAGTGACTTTTGAAATACGTACTCGGATTCGTGCAAAGTCTTTTTAACAGAAAAATAAACCGCGTCCGCTTCTGAAACGCCGTCTATCTCTACTCCAAAGGCTAAAGTATCGCCCCGTATCATTTCAAGATTTTCCATTTTATCCTCCTTATAACCACCGCGAATAATTCTCTATAACAACTTTCGTAACAGAGCCGCCGAATCTAAACTCATTACCGCCGACGTTTAACAAAAGATTGTCGTAACTACCCGCTACAAGTCGGTTTTTAAGTACGTTTCCTTTATATGCTTCCATTTGCTCGGTGTCTATCGTTATATAGTTTTCCGTACCCAAAGCAATATTGAATATTGACACTCCGTTTAACTTAACAACTATATCCCCGCTTCCGTATATCGTCAGTATAGGTTTCGCCTTGTAGTTTCCTATGTTCTGAACTATAAAATCGCGGTTAATAACGCTTGCAAAATAAACCGGCATCGCCCTTGCGTACTGTGTCGCCTTTATCGTAGTAGTTCCGTCGAATGTATCTGCTCCGTATAAAGCGTCTAACTGTGTAACAAGAATTTCGTCTGTTATCTGTTCCGTTGTTGCCGTCGCTAACGGGTAATAAATAATCATTCCGTCTAATGCAGTTTTCATCTGCGCCGCCGTTGTACCTACCGAAAATCCTACCCAATAATTCGTTTCATCGGCTCTTGCGAATATCTTGTTTTTATTGTCGGCGTTGTCCCAATTCGAATTAGCCGAAGAATAAACCGCGCTCGTGCTTAAAACCGCCGCCGATTTCTTTGTATTGTAGTTTTTCGCGTCTGTCGGCTTCGGTATCACCGCATACGCTATGTTTGTATACGTTGAAATTGCCGTAATGTCGTCGGTATCTATTTCGTATTTACCTACCGCTTTACGAATGTACCATTTACTCCCGTTTTTATATATGCGGTCTTGGTATAATTCACTCCCGAAGCTTATTTTTGCAAGCTCCGTCGAGCCAAGATTGTACGTATACGTTACGGAACTGTTACCGCCCGTAAAAACGGCGTTATTCTGTCCCAAAACAACTTTAACGGGTACGTAATTATTCGTCGCAGGCGTTCCGCTCTGTTGTGAATTTCCGTATATCTGTATATCATTTAAGGCTGCGCCCGTTGTTTTAAGCGTAACCTTTGTTCCCGCTTCGCTCTCGGCGGTAAACTCGAATGTTCTCGGCGTTTCTGCATGCGAAAACTTAAACGGCTGAACGTGAAATACTACATTTGCCGTTCTGAATCTTATTAGCTTATCAAAGTTAATCTGCTCGACTATTTGGTAATTGTAATACTTGTCCGGCTCATTTGAAAACGTAACCGTTCCGCTTGTATTGAAATACGCTATTACTTTGTCTATATCGTAGTTTCCGTATAAGCCGATTGTAATCTCCTTGTCGTATGCCGAATAGCCCAACGGAGTTACAATGTCGCCGTTTCTACCGTCTATTTCCTCCACTTCTGTTCTTAAAAGAGGTTTAGAAATAGGCGGTAATGATTGAATAAGTAAGCCCGTTATTTCGGTGCTTATTTGTCCGTTTAATATAATATAATCTCTCATATTACCGCCTCTCTCTAACTGTATACTACTCTTGTAACGGTCTTCTCTACAAACTCGCCCGCTACTTCGTCGTCAAGCTCGATTTTCATTTCACTTAATGCGGTCTTAAACGCCTTTAACATAGTGCCAAACTCTCGCTCGGTTGCCGTCTGCTGCGCGGAATTAACTCGGTTATTGATTCCGTTAAAGTCAAGCACCGTGCTTGCCATTTGAGCCGCTACGTTTCCTATCGGGTTAACTTCTATTCCGTCTTGAATATCTTTGTTTACTTCGTCGATATTGTCTTCAAAGCCCTGCCCGATACCAAGCGCAAGGTTTTTACCTACTACGTTAGCCATAACCTTTGACGGTGAAGCTATGCCAAAGAATTTTTTAAGTCCGCTTAAAATACTTTCGCCGAAGCCTTTAATCTTTTCGCCTATCCAACCCGTCATATCCTTGATTCCGTTCCAAAGTCCTTTAATTAAGTCCATACCCGCTTGCCCGATAGCCTTTATAGAATCGGGGCTTGTCAAAGCGTCAAATATTGCGCTGATTATATCGGGGATTGCACCTATCAACTGAGGAATAATCTGAGGGATTGCAGAAATCAATGCGCCAAAGAGCTGTACCGCCGCTTCCAAAATCAATGGTATGCTCTGAATATGAAAATTGACAATCGTCTTTATTACCTTTGGAAGTTCAATAAGAAGCTCCTTGATAATAGTCGGCAAGGCTTGGATAATAGCCATAAAAAACGAAACAGCACCTTTTAGCAATAGAGGAATATTGTCGGCAAATGTTTTTACCAATAATGGTACTATGGCAATTACCTGCGTTATCAGTTCCGGTAAGGTTTCGCCAAGCCCCGCAAGCAGCTCAATTATTATCTGCGCGCCTACAGTAAACAACAGCGGTAAGGCTGATAAAAGTGCGTTTACCAATTCGGGAATTGCAGATACAAGCGTCCTTGCCAATTCGGGTAAAGCCGATAAAACGCCTTTTAAAAGGCTGTTTACTATGCCGATTCCAACATTTAAGACTTTCGGCAACATTTGATTTATAATATCAACCGCACCGCTTAAAGCCTTGCCTATTACGTCGCCTATTTTTTCCATATCGCCGTTGGCTTCAAGTATTCCGTTGGTAAACTCACCTAAAAGGTCTTTGCCTCCCGTTGCAAGTTCCGTTAACTGCGGTAATAATACCGTGCCTATGGCGTTCTTTGCCGCTCCCGCTCCGCTCTTTATTCTCTGCATTGAATCGTCAAATTCTGCGGCGGCGTTTAATTGGTCTTCGCTTAATACCGCGCCCATAGCTTTGGCTTCGTCGGTAAGGTCTTTTATGCCGTCGCTTCCCTTTTCAATAAGCGGGTTTAATTCTTGCGCCGATTTACCGAATAACTGCATAGCTAAAGCATCGCGCTCGGTTTCGTTGGATATCTGACCTAAAGCGTCTATGGATTCCCAATAAACGTCCTCGCCGTCCCTTAACTGTCCATTTGCATCAGTTACGGAAACTCCTAACTTTGAGTAAGCATCGGCATACTTTGAAGATCCGCTCGCCGCACTACTCATAGCCTTAACGTTTCGCGCCATTGAGCCGGTCATTGTATCAAGTGAAACGTCTACAAGTTCAGCGGCGTAATTGTAAGCCTGCAATTTATCGGTTGAAACTCCCGTTACGGTACTCAACGTCGTCATATCGTCAGCATACGTTGCGAGTTCTTTTGTTGCACTTGCCATAGCACCGCCAACCGCACTCGCCGCCGTTCCAACTGCGGAAAGAGCAACGCCTACGCCTTTTATTGCGCTTCCTAATTTCGCAAATTTGTTTATCTTTTCGCCACCGTCATCAAGTTCGTCACCAAGTTCGTCAATAGCTTTTTCGGTTTTCTTGCACTCTGTTTGAGCATTGGTTAACTCAACCCGCATTTTGCTCATAGATTTTGCATTTGCGTCTTGTGCGGTGGTACTCTTTTTTACCTCTTGCGCTAATTGATTTACTACTTGCTCTTGTTTTTTATATTCTGCCGATTCTGTGCCTAATTCTTTCCCGATTTGGTCGAGCTTGTTCTTTTCTTCGTCATAAGATTTAACAAGGGCTTCGTGCTTTTTTGCGTTCTTTTCGTATTCGCTGCTCATCTTCGCATATTGCGTCTGCAACACGCTTAATTTCTGCCTCTGTAAATCAAGCTGCGACGTAAGGTTTTTATTTCTTTCTGAAAGAGCCTCCACGCTTTTATCGTTTTTATCAAAACTTGCGTCAGTAAGTTTCATTTGTGCGGATACTTCTTTTAAGCCCTGCGAAATATTATTTAATGCCTTTTTATATTCACTTTCGCCCGTAAGTTTTACCGCGCCGCCAAAAGCCATTTACTCACCTCCTCGTTAAAACCATTCTTCTTGGTCGTTAACCTTGTTATATGCTTCTTCATAAGTTATGTTTGCATTTTTAAGGCGCAACTCTAAATCGAAATTGTTTTTATAATGCTGATATAATCTATTAAAGGTTGTAAGAGTTAATCTCCCCGTTTCCTTAAAGGTTAAACCTAATTTTGCTCGTCCTATGAAATAGTAGAAGCTAAAATCTATAACCGGGTTTACTTCCTCTTGGTCGGGGATCACTCGTTTTTTTCCGTACTCTGCGTGCTGTCTATAACAGCGTCATTCAGAACATTCGCAGCATTGCTCAAGCCGATTTCGGTTATAATTCTGCCGACTTGTTTCATTGTCAAGGGTTTCGTGTCTTCGCCTTTTTCTTCGTTGTCTATCTCGATACCCTCGTTTATCATTGCAGCAAAACCGAATATAACGGCTTTTGCGTTAGGCTCACTGCCCGTTGTTCCGTCTGTGAGGTCGCCCCACTTTTCCAACGTGCCGTATTCCTCCTGGATCTGCTCCATTACGTTCAAGTTAAAAATTACTTTGTATTCTTTGTCTTTGTATTTGAGTGTTTTACTTATTTCTTTCATTTCATTTTCCTCCGTAAATACAAAAAATAAAGGGGCGGCTATATTAAGCCGCTCCCTTTTCATTAAGCACTAACCGTAAACAAACCCTCTAAATATGAAACAGCGTCCGACTTTGAATCAAAAGTCTTTGCCTTGCTCCAATCACCGTTTGCGAGCGTTGATACTGTGCCCTCAATTTCAACTGTGCCGAACTCTACGCTTTCGCCTTTTGTGTTATCTTCTTGCGACGGCTCGCTGAATTTTACTTTATTAAGAAATTCAACTTTGTACTTGTATGAGCCGTTAACCATTTTCGTAACGATTCTGCCAAGTCCTACATAGGCGGCTACGTCGTTAGAGTTTCTTACGATAACTCCGTCTGCAACGGTATGTCCCAAAAGGTCGGCAAGTGTCTGAATATCGTCCTCGTCAATGCCCATTGTTACTGTACCGCTCTGGAATGATGTATCGCTCTCTGCAAGTACGTTGTCGGCATAAAGTTTAGCGTCGTTGTTAGATATCGACACATTGCAAGTGATTGCCTTGCCGGGCTTCTTGGCAACGCCATAAGTTGCATTGCCCTGTGCGTCCTCGGTAAGAATGCCATACCTAAAATTGTCAAGTCCTATCTTTGCCATATTATGCACTCCTTATGCTGTTATTTGCTCGTTCAATTGCAAAACTTAACGTTTTATGATAATAGCCCGTATCGTCTTCGTAGAGATCACTGCTGTCCCTACTCGGCTGCCATATAAAGCCATTATCTGTTAAAATTCTTTTTACACCCTCAATTATATTCGTATAGTTGCTCTTACTGTAAATATCAAAGTCGTAATATTCTACATAGTTAATTATGCCGTTGTCCGCGCCCAATACGTTGTCTATGTCCGTCTGCTGATAGGTCACATAAGCCGTTGCTTTGCCGTCATAACGTAAAAAAGAAACGGGAACTATGAAATTGTTAAAAATCTGTTCGATTAACTCATTCATCAAGTAAACCTCCGCTTAATTCTTTTTGAGCTTTGAGCATTGCCTTTTCTATCTGTGCTTTCTTAAATGATTTTCTGAAGAATGGCTGTTTGCTCTGCTTGGTTGATCCGTACTCGAATACATTCGCAACTAACGGTGCGGGAGTTTTAACGCCCCTACTATTGTTGAAATACCCGCTAATAATTACTTTCGTATTTATTCCGTCATCGCTCGGTGTCTTGTACGTTTTCGTTATGCCTATGTTGTTTATTATGTCGCTTCCACGCCAACTGCTCGGCACATTGGCTTTGACGTTTTCAAGAACTGTTTCTGCTCCCGCTTCCGTCATACCGCCAAATATCTTATCGCTATTGTTATATATCTTTTTTATGTCGTCCATTATCTCTTTGGGGAACTCAAGCTCAAAGCTCGCCATTAGTGCGTAACCTCTTTCGCTTGTATTTCCAATTCAATATTGGCTTCGTTAACGTTATTAAGATATTCAATAGTGTAAGTCTTGTCGTTGAACTCTATCTGCATATCACGTGTGATTTCGGTATGCGGATAACGTATTGTAAAGTTTGTATATGCCTTTTCAAAGTCGCTGTTGTTCTTAATAAGCGTCATTCCCCTTGTGGTCTTTACGCTTGCATAAGGACTTAATATAAGCGTCTTTGTTTCGGTTTTGAAACCCTGCGAATCCTTGCCTATAACTACCGAATAGATTTTTATTTTACGGTTATACTTGCCCGCATTCTTGACTAAATTCATAGCAGATTCACGCTGTGCATGCCAAGAATAGTTTCGACTACCTTGTTAAGATTTTCGTTATCTACATACAACGTGCGGTTGTCCCACATATCCTGGCATAGAATCAAAACTACGATTACAAAATCTTCGTGCTGATCTATCTCGGCACTTTTAAGCCCGGTATAACTCGAAATAAAAGACTTTGATACGTTTAAGAGTGTGGTAAGGGTGTTTGTTTCGTCTGTGGTTAATGTTTCCGTGAGCAAGATATAATCTGCAATATCTTGTACCGTGATATCACTAACCTTGGTTATATTATTCATTTGTTACCTCCTTATTGGAGTTGCCTAAACAACAAATAATATTATTTCTTTGCCGCCTTTTTCTGCGGCGCCTTCTTCGGCTTCGGCGCTTCTGCTTTAACCTCTGCCTTTACCTCTTTTTTAGCGGGTTTAACTTCTTCAATGTAGCCCGCTTGGGTGAGGTCGGCTATAATCTCTTTATCAGTTATAGCCTTAACCTCACCTTTACGCATTGAAATTGTACCGCTAAAACTAATTAAAGCTTTATACATTTGCGGTCAACTCCTTTTTATGCTGACGGTGTAGCCATTTTAAGAGTTGCAAGCTTCTGCTGATTAGAAACCTTGCCGTCAAATTCAAGCCAACCAACAACGCCGTAAGCGTGCTGTGTAGCGAATCTCTCACGAAGAACTTCAATGTTGATTTCCTCGTTGAACTTTGTGGTAAGTCCGTCAAATTCACCGTAGTAAATTACGTTCTTGCCAGCTGCGATTTCGGGCATACTGTCAGAAACGTAAACGGGCTTGCCAAGAAGTGTCTTACCGAACGGAGCGGTAATGTCGTCCTGCAAAAGATATCTGCCAACTTCGTCTTTAAGAAGACGGATAGCGGTGCGTGTGTCACGGCTCATAACCCACATAGCGTCTGCCTGGAACTCGTCAATAACGCTGTCCTGAACTTTGATAAGCTCGTCTGCGGTAATAGCATTAGCCGCCGCCGCCGTTGTTACGTTAGCAACCGTTGAAAGTCCGGTTACCTTGCCAACTGTACCATTGATAAGCTCGCCCTCAATGAATCTTGCGATATCGTATGCCATTTTATCAACAACATAGCCGACAATGTCGAACTGTGAGTTATTGATAAGTGAGCGGCTGATAAGTGACAAAGCACCCGCAAGGAAGCCCGTAAGCGTAATGTTGGTAAACTTACCAACGTTGCTTGCGAGGTCTTCAAACTCGGTTGCATAAGCAACTGTGATCGCAGTTGTGTCTTCGTCATAGTAAGGGATTTCAAGTGTACCCTTAACGTTCATCTTCTGTGATCTCGCAAGGATAGGCGAAATCTCATAAACCTTGCTAATGATTTCCTTTGCAATAGTTGTGGGAATCAAAACGCCACCGCTGTTGGAAGCGGGTGTAAGGTTGTTGGCACGCTCATTGTATGTGCCACCGAAAGAAGCACGAAGATAAGCTTCGAAGTCTTTACGATCGTCAGCAGCTCTTGTTTCCTCTGCTCTTTCTTCCTCTTTGTTCTCTGCGGGAGCTTCTTCAGCTGCGAATCCCATAGCGTCAAGAGTGTCCTTGATGTGTCTTACGTTGTCACGGATCTCTGCAAGCTCGGCTGCTTCGTCCTCTGTAAGCTCACGCTTTTCCATCTTTGCCTTGTTGAGAACTTCCTCATACTTGTTGAGGAGATCGTTCTTCTTTTCCATAAGTTCCTTTTCGTACATTTAATTTTCCTCCTTGTTATCTTGTAAAAATGTGTCGTGTACAAAATAGTCTATAACTCTATCAACAATTTCTTGTTGTTTAGGCTGTTGTTCTTCGGTTGCTTCCTCTACTGATTCGGCAACTTCTTCTGCGGGTGTTTCTTCGGCAACTTTCTCAACGGATTCTGCGGGTGTTCCCTCGGTTTCTGTTTCTTCCGTTACCGTTACCTCGTCAATGAATGGCTCGGCTCTGAACTGCATTTCGTCGCTGTCTTCCCTTGCCATTATCAAAGTTCCGTCATAGGCGGGTGTTTTTGTGTTATCAAGAATTGATACTTCGTCAAGGTCTAAATCCTGGACGGCTCTGTGGAGCATTCCGTCAATTACTCTTTTAACTACGCTTCTGTCATAGAAGCCGAAACTCCAACCTACTAATTCGTTGTTCCTTGCCTTGCAGATAACGTCGGGATCTGTAATAACGGCTCTTGCGTGTAAACCGATATTGTCTTCGTGCAATTCAAGGTTGCCCTGCTTCTGACTTCCTAACTCTCTCTGCGGGTTATGGTTGAGCAATATCTTTACGTTGTTATTCCTCTGTAAAGCCCTTGTAAACGCTCCTTTGCAGATTCTCTCGATAAACTGTCCCATTCTGCTCCAAAGCGGTTTACTGTCCCTTTCTACTGCGTTTACTCAAACATAGCCCGATATTTCGACGCTATCGTTTCTAATATGGACTTGCATTAGCTCACCTCCTCAAAAAAATAAGCCCATTTATAGCCGTATGCACTCGGCTTTTTGCCTTTACATACTTCTACAATATGACTTGCATTTTTAATGTTTAATTCTCTTGCTATTTCCCCGAAAGAGTTATAAACCTTTCCCGTTGTAACGTTTATAACCTTTTTAGAGTTCCAATGCTTTTCGCCCGTGTACTTACCTAATTTGGCGTTCCTTTGTTTTTTTCTAACTTCGGCGGGTGTTTCCTTGCCTTTGTTCCACGGCTCTTTGCCTTTACGCTTCGCAATTTGGTTAGCCCTATAATCTGCATTTTTCCACCTTGCAGACTCTAACTCGCTTAATCTCTTACAAGTTTCGGGTGTGTGGTGTTTCCCCGTATTAATCACGCTTAATTTTTTACGGGTTTCTTCGCTAACGTTATTTGTATGCCCTCCGCTTTCAACGTTATAGCCAAATTCACGTAAATTGCTTTTATAATGGGCTATCAATTCTTTTTCTTTCTGTTCGGCTTGTTCTTTTGTTAAACCGTCAAAAAGTATTTTATGTTCTATGTTATCCCAACCATATTTGAGAATCGCATTATAAAAATAAAGCTGTCTTTGATAACCCTTGCCGTGTAACCACCTTTTAATCGGGTTTTGCTTTGTGATTCCTATATACACCTTGTCGCTCGGTGTAACGTGCATATATACCGTGTACATAATTAACCCTCGGCACTGTTTCCGCTTTCTTCGAATGCGGTGTCAAGTTCCTTGTCTATTATTAAGTTTTGAATGCTTTTGTCGGTTTCACTTTCTACCCCGGTATCGACGTCGTCGTTCGGGTCGGTCAAGCTGTCCGTATTCGGCGTGTAATATTTGTGAGTATTGGTATCGTAAAGTACTGCGCCCAAGCCAACGTTTACAACGTCCAAGCCCTCAACGTAATTCATATTTTCGGCTCGGCGTATTTCGTTAAGTGTCATAAAGCCCGTTTCTTTTGCGGTCTTGTAAGCGTTATATCGCTCTGTGATATTTGCCTTTACGATTTCCTTAACGTCAAACTCAAAAAACATTTTTCCTTTTTCGTTCTCTAAAAGAAAATCTCTGTTTAATGCCGTTTCAAAAGCCTTTACTATTGGATAAATAGCTTCTTTAAAAGTACGCCAAAAGTCATTAGGGTAAATATGGAATATATCATTAATTTCGTCTTGCAACGTTTTCTTGCTTTCGTTGAGCTGCATTTCAACGCTGTTATTTGACGCTTCTTGAAATTCAAGTCCGTTATTCAGAACGACAACGTTTTCCTCGTTGTTCGCATATAACTTTTTCCAAGCTATTTTTAACGTATTAATTTCGTCTTGCCCTAATTTATGCTGTGATTTAAGGAAGCCTTTTTTATTGCCGCCGCTCTTTACCATTCCAAGCTGATACAAAAGCGTATTATAAGCGGTTTCAAGTGCCTTGCTTACTTCAACCGTTAAGCCGATTCCCTCTGCTCCGTCTTTTGTGTTTCTCAAAAGTTTAATGAAGTCGTAAGGTCGGTATGCTTTGCCCTCTACTAAAATTACGTAGTCTTTGTATATGGGTTTCCAATTCCTTAAAATCGTTATGTAAATATCGTCTACATAAAAAAGCCCCGTAAACTCGTTACGGTTTCGTTCTATGTAAGCATATCCTCCACGTCCCATAAGGTAATCGGTTACCATAGCTTTTTTCAGTTCGAAAGCATTAAGCGTGTCGCCCGTATCACCGTTTAATATTTTTATACGGGTGTCCTTTTCCTGCTCCTCTACCTTGCCTTTTGTAACCTTGTAAAGTTTGACGGGCATTGACGCTACCATATTTGAAATAAGGTCAACCGCTCCGCATACGGCGGGAATCGTCATAGCTTTTTCTCGGTCTATCGTTTCGCCCTGCAATAATGCCGTCAATAAAACGTCGTTTACATTATTGGTCGGGTTATAAATAGGCTGTGGCGTTTCTTCTCGCTTTCTGCTAAAAAGCCCCATTTCTTCACCCCCTTAAATTATTTTGATTAAGCCCATATCTGCCAAGTCCTCGGCTCTTACCTTTGTAGTTTCGAAAGAATCGTTAACCGAAACGTATCTGTCTTGCTCCAAATCGTAGTAAGTCATTATGGGTTTAACTTTCACTTTCTTTTTTAAGTCTTTTTTATATTGGCTCTCGCCTTTGGCTAACATTTTGTCCCAAGCGTCCTCGCCCTTATACGCTTCGTATTTGGGAATCTTGTTAACTATCTTTTTTACGTCTATGTTATCCATTTCAAAGGGTAAAAAATAACAATTCTTTCCCTCGGCTAACCCTTGTTCTTTTAATGCGGGAATCGGCGTTACCAATAACGGTACGCCTAACGCTTCACATTCTCGGGTAAAATAACAATCGCCCTCGCTGTCGCTCAACTGTACGCCGTAACCGTGTCCTTTTACGCTTGCAAGTATAGGTCGAATGTGCAACCGGGGCTTGCAGTAAACAATATTCGGGTTTCTTATAGCGTCGGTGTCGTTGGTAAATACGTACCATACGTAATTAACTCCCGCCCGATTCAGAGCTTCGCCTAATTTAATCATTCGGCTTTTGCCTTTTTCTGCCGTGAGTCTTGTAGCACTTATTAAATACAATGCGGGTGTCGCTTCCTGGTCGGTTATCATTAAAGGATTTCTGCAATACGTAGGTTTAATGCCTGTCAATTCTTCCCATTCCTTACCCGCACTCTTTGAAACGCTTATGTATTTGTCGATTTTCGGGTTAAGCCTTGGCTGTATGCCTTGTGACTTAAAACAAGCGTGTATAATCTGAAAGTATTCGTCCGCTTCGATATAATCGATAATGTCTGTTTTATAATTAAAAAACGCTTTTTTGCATTTGAAACGCTGCTCGGCGAACTTTATTACTCTTACGTACTGTTTTAAGCGTCTTATCTGCTCCTCGTCGCCCGTTTTATATATAACCGCTATGTCAGTACTGTTATATTTACGTGCCAATTCAAATATAAACGTTTCCACGCCGCCGATTACGTTAAAATTCGATACATAGAATATATTTTTAAACTCCATACATACCGCCTAACTTCTCGTTTAGTTTTTCTATCTGCCAAGGGGCGTCAATATCTATTGTTTCGTCATCTATCGATAAGTACGTATCGTCAATAATGTATTGTTTATTCGGGTCTAAACCGTTTAACACTCGGTATAGTTCCCAACTAATAGCGTAACCTCTTTCAAGCTTGCCCTCGTCTTGTAATCTGTTAGCTTCTTCAATGCCTTTTCTGAACTCCGCTTGATTTATTACTATGTAACCGAAAGGCTCGCCCCAATTCTTATGTTCTTCGTTACGTGCTACCTCATTACCTATGAACGTATTAACGCCCGGTCTTAAATTGACTATTCTATTTATAGCGTCCTCGGTGAAATAAACGTCACCGTGCAAATATACGCAAGGCTCGTCCGTTGGATAATAAGCGTCTAACCAATAACCGTATATTTTTCCGTTCTCAAAGCGGAAGCTGTTTGTATGTTCTAACCTCGGTACTCCGCACTCGTCAAATATCGGGTTATTGGAGCTTATGTATATTTCCTTGACTCCGTTTTCCTTTAAAAGCCGAATCGTCCTATCGACTAACCGTTCGCCCATAATAACGCTTAACTGCTTCGGCGTTTCGAATTTATCGTTAACCCCGCCACACATAATTATATATTTCATATCGCACCTCATATTACTTGTACGGCAAAGTCCATTTGGTTAAGGAATACGTCTTGCTGTAATAGGTAAACCGCATTAATAAGGCTTACTACCATATCAACCTTGCCCGTTGACTTTTTCTTATGTACGTATAAGTTCTTATTTGTGTCATAACTGCAACGTGCATTTTGAAAGTTTACTTCAAGCAAAGGGTTTTCCGTGTATTCAAACTCGCCCGCTAAAATCTTTTCTTTTAAGAGTTTTGTCGGCGGGTGTAATACCGAACTATGCTGTCTTATTTCAACGCAGTTATAACCCTTGCGCTCTAATTTCTGCGCCGTCGATAAAGCGTTCCACCTATCATATCCAATAGCTTGTACTTGTACGTTATATTTTTCCTCAATGGATAATATAAAGTCCTCAACTACGGCGTAGTCTATTACCTTGTCGCCGCACGCTATACATTTAAGCGTTTTGATAAGCTCATAATAGTTAACCTTTTCGGCTACCGTCTTTTCGTTTATTCTGCCCTCGGGTATAAATGCTACGCTGTCGGCTAATATGCGGTTATCTTCGTCAACGGCTACCATTGAAACGGCGGTGTTATCGTTGCTCTCTGAAAGGTCAACGCCTAAATATACAACCCGTCCGCTCCAATTTATGTTTGCAACCTTGCAGCTCTGCACGTCTTTTACGTCTATGTAAGTTTCCGTGCCTTGTCCTTGGTATATAATGTTACAATGCTTCGTTACGAAGTTTTCCCTTGCGCTCTCAACCGCTATTGCATACGCCCGTTTCTTTAAAAGGTCTTCCCATATTTCAGGCACTTCCAAAGCAACGGGGTTACTCTGCTGCAAAATAAGGTCGTCGGTTTCCCAATTCTTCGTCTTGTCGGGCTCATACAGTAAACTAAACCTTGTTTCGTCGCTCTCGATTCCGTCTAACACCTTTTTCGAATAATTAACCTCGTCTTCGAACGGGTTATCTATTGTCGGATATTTGGTCGAAATAACAAAGCCAAGTTTATTGAGTATGTTTAACTGTCCGCTTCGCATAGCTTGTATGGCATACGAAGTCGGCAGCGCTCCCGCTTCATCTGCTATAAAAGCGTTTGGCAGCTTACCGTCCATACGGGACGTTGAATAGCTCAACGGCGTATATTTCGTTTCTGTCGGCTTAAATAAAATATAGTCCCGCAGAATTTTAAAACGCTTCGCCCCTTTGAACTCATATATTAAAGGGCTGCTTCTAATTGTTTCGCTAATCGCTTCACGGATTTCCCTTGACAACGAGCCGTCCGGGGCGACGCTATAAAACTTTGAAAACTGCGGCTCGGTTAAAAATAGCAATATAAAAATGGTCGCTATTGTGTATGTCTTAAAGTTCTTTCGGCATATCTCAAGTATGCCCGTTTCATATCGCCGCTTTTTCGGGTTATCTCTATAAACAACGCAAAGCACCGCTATATAAAAAAGCCATTGATAACCTACCGTACACTCATAAAGCGTTTTTCCCGCTTTTAAACCTTTCGGCATAATCAATAGCTTTAATATATTCTCTACTTGCTTTACTTTCTTGTCAGAAACGACGTACTTTTTATTTTTGCCCTCGCATATCTGCATAAAGTCCCGCATTTGTAATTTTACATATTTGGGAGTCGTCTTTAAGCGGTAATTTGCCTTGCAAAATTCATACGCTTTATTCACATTCCTCGCCGCCATTTATTGCCTTTAATAACGGGTCTTCGTCGTCCTCGGTTTTTTCCTCAACGTTAAAGTTCTTTATGATTTTCATTAACGTTGCTACCGTTTTATTGGCACTATCGGTTGTTTTGTTATACTCCGCAACGGCGGGGCTACTGTAAACGTTCCCTCTGCCCTTTACGTATTCCTTTGTTACAAGTAAGCCGTGTTCTTCAATAGCACTTTCAAGCTCGTTCAATATTTTTAATTGCATTTGGTATCTTTCGAACGTCGTTACGAAGAAATAGTTACTCTGTACGCCGTTTTCCTCTGCAATCTTAATAATTTCCCTTGCCTGCTTCTCTAAATCGTTCTTTTTTGCCATAATCTCGCCCTCATTATCTTTCATTTCATTATTTTTAGGCTGTATTGCATACCCTCTTAAACTTTTACTCGGTTTTTGAGGGTTTTTGCTGATTATTTTGTGTTTTCGCCCGGTTTTCCCTTTTTATTCCAAAAAAAGTTTGATTTTCTGCTATTTTTGTAAAGAAAGG
>Ga0326513_10000527_pt1 | contig 32546 bp, 23 predicted proteins | sample 2_2465_0518_D_FD_203654 | JGI IMG/M metagenome (GOLD analysis project Ga0326513, IMG submission 203654) | Bovine rumen microbial communities from UC Davis, California, United States - 2_2465_0518 | ecosystem: Host-associated > Mammals > Digestive system > Stomach > Rumen | place: USA...
CATGTCTGCCTGCATGAGCTCCCAGATTGCGTAGCCGTAAGGACGGATAACCATACAGCCCTTTACGCCGGAGTAATCAACAAGCTCAGCCTTTTTTACAATGTCGGTATACCATTTTGCGAAGTCCTCGTCGCGGCTCGTGATTGCCTCGACCATCTTTTTATTTCCTGCCATATATACTCCTCCATTTTGGAATCATTATCGTAACATTACTATTATACATTAATTTATTTTTTTGTCAATGAAAACGCGAAAGGGGCTGTCGCATTAAGCCAAAAATTACCATGTCATTCCGAGCGTAGCCGAGAAATCCCCCTAATAGGAAGCAAATTGTTATTGCATTAGGGGATTTCTCCACGCGCTTCGCTTGGTCGAAATGACATCTTTAGGTAATAATCGCTTAATGTGTCAGTCCCTTTTGAGAATATATTATTTGTCCTTTTCGATTCCGTCGGTTTTGAAGATGAAGTCTACCTTGCCGTCGGCGTCGTCAGCGAGTCCGCTGTAGGATTTGTAGTTCTTTGATACGTCGGAAATTGCCTTGATTCGCTCTACAAGTGATTTCAAATCGCCGTCAGCGGCTTTTTTGAGCTTGTCAACGCCTTTTTCCTTGTACTCCTTCATGCCTTTGTTGAGCGTCATTGAGCCTTCTTTGAGCTTTGTTATTCCGTCAATCAGCGCGCCCGAGCCTGACTTGAGCTTGAATATTCCCGTTACCAGCTCGCCTGTTCCGGAATCGAGAGTTTTTGCGCCCGAGCTTAGCTTTTTTGCGCCGGCTTCAAGCTTTGAGGAACCATTTTTCAGCTCGCCTGCTCCGCTTCTGAGAGTGCCTGTGCCGTTTTTGAGCTGACTTGCGCCGCTGCTTAATGTACTTGTGCCGCTCTTGAGCTTGTCAGCGCCGCTCTTTAACTCGCTTGTGCCGCTCTTTAAGGTGCCTGTGCCGCTGAGGATATCCTTTGCGCCTCCGCTTGCCTTGTCAACGCCGTCGGTGTAGTCGATGATTCCCTTATAGAATGTATTGTAGCTGTCGAGCTGAGTTTTGAGAGCTTCGAGCGATTTTCTGCCTGCAGTCATCTTTGCAGCGCCCTCGGATATTTGCTTCTGCACTTCCTCGGACTTCATGTTTTTATCGATAAATGAAGTAATCTGAGCCTCGGTCTGAGAATCTATTGTACCCTGCATCGCAGTCATCTGAGTGCTGACCGCCTGAGATATCTGAGCCTGGGTTCCCTCGGGGATTTGTCCAGCGGCTACAGCCGCGTCGTACTGCTCCGCTGTCATTGACAAGCCTGCCGCCGCAAGTACGCCCTCGGTTACCTGCTTTCTGACCGCGTTTTCAACGCCCTGTCTGATTACGTCCTTCTGACTGTTTACGGTTGCCGTCACGGTGTTGAGCGCTACGCCGTAGGCGTACTTCTGCGCGTTTTCGTCGCTCATTGAAGCGATTAGTCCCGAAAGCACCTTGCCGTAGTTTTCGATTGTCAGCTTGTCAGCTGTAAGTCCTGCCGCCGCGATCTGGGTATCCGCGGTTGAAAGGAAGGTATTGAAAACCTGCTTTGCGCCGGTTTTAAGGTTGCTGCTGTTTGATGAAATCTTATTGAGTCCGCCGGAAAGCGAAGCGATATAGCCCTGAAGCTCGGCTACGCCGCTGTCAAGCTTTGACGCTCCGCCCGCGAGTGAGCCTGCGCCGCTGTCTACCTGAGCCGCGCCGTTTTTAAGGCTGTAGGCTCCGTCGTCAAGAGTTCCTGCTCCGCCCGAAAGCTCGCATACGCCGCTGTTGAGCTTTGACGCGCCTGCGCTGAGAGTGTCAGTGCCGTTTGAGAGTGATTCGGTTCCGCTCTTGATTTGCTTTGCGCCCGAATAGAGCTTGTCGATTCCGTCGATCAACTCGCCCGATTTATCGAGCAGGGTGCTCAGTCCCGTATAGAGCTGAGATGTGCCGTCGAGCAGCTTTTCGGTTGCGTCGGAAAGCTCGTTGAGCTGCTTGTTGAGGTCTTTAGCCTTTTTATCAAGCTTTGTTGTGTCGAAGTCGTTGAACATGTCGTTCGTGGCAACGGTGAGTGTGGTTGCAAGCTCAAAGTCCTTTACGTCGGCTGTGATTTCCACTGTCGATGGAATATCGAGCTCGTCGCTTTTCAGCTTCAACGTATCCTGCATACCCGGGAGAGCAAAGCCGGCAACATAGGTATGGCTGCCGTCGTTGATTACCTTTCCGTTTGAAACGGCTACATTGCTGAACTTTTCGTTGTCGAGCATCATGCCCGTGAGCATTACAAACGGAACGTAGATTTTCTCTTTTTTGGCGTTGACCGTTTTTTCCTCATATTTGCGGTTGGTGTAGGTTATCTTCATCTTTAGCTTGCCGCTTTTGCCTGCAAGCTCCTTGGGTGAAGTTTCTTTGCCGTCGAGCATATAGACGATGTTTACGCCTACGGGAAGCTCGGCTGTGCCTGTGCCCTTATAATAGATATCCGAACCGTTGGCGTCCCATTCGTAGGAGTTCTTTTCGTTGATAGTATAGCTGTTGTCGCCCTTTACCGTTTCAACGTCTTTCAGATTTGAAATGTCCTTGATTTTCTTTGCGCCCTCGGTGTTCTTTATCCAGTCGCTTACTATTACCTTGTTAGGATCTCCGTTAGCGTCGGAGATTACATATACCGTTTCTTCTTTATTGTATTTCTTTGCTTCCTTAGCCTTTGTTTCATCCGCTTTCTTTGCTTCATCCGTCTTTGGAGCCGAAGCCTGAGTGCCTGTGCTCTCAACTCCTGCCGCGAATGACGCCATGCTGACGCCGCTGCACAGAATCATAAGGCTCATTGCCGCTGAGAGAACCTTTGGCAAATTCTTCCTGATATTCATATACTTAACCTCCGATTTACTTTTTCTTTGGGCGGAATCCCAGAGTTGTTACCCCTATTACCCTGTCAAACAGCATGAACATTGCGGGCAGGAAAAGGATAACGCTGAACATACTTATAATTGCGCCTCTTGCCATGAGCGCGCAGAGTGAACCGATCATATCCACGTCGGAATATATTGCTACTCCGACCGTGGCGGCAAACAGTCCCATTGCGCTGACTATGATTGACGGTATTGAGGTTTCGAGCGCGGTCGCGACGGCGGTTCGCTTGTCGTTGCCCAGCGACCGTTCCTTTTTGTAGCGCGTGGTCATCAGTATCGCGTAGTCGACCGTCGCGCCGAGCTGGATCGTACTTATACAGATTGGCGCGATAAACGGAAGCGATTCGCCCATGAAGTGCGGGATTCCGAGGTTGATGAATATTGCAAGCTCGATTACCGCAACGAGGATAATCGGCAGGGTGATGCTCTTTTCAACAAGCATGATGATTATGAAAATCGCGCCGATTGAAATTGTGTTTACCGTGGCGAAGTCGACCGAGGTGATATTGATTAGGTCGTTCGTGCACGCCGCTTCACCTACAAGAAGTCCGTTTTTGTCGTATTTCTTTATTATTTCGTTAAGCTGTGAAACCTGATTGCTCATTTCATTTGTCGCGGTGCCGTATTCCGAGCTGAGGATGAGCATTTCCCAGCGGTCGCTCTTGAACACCTTTTCAACCGATTCGGGCACAAGCTCCTCGGGGATCATCGGGCCGATCACGCTTTCAAGTCCGAGTGCGAACTTGATTCCCTTTACGTCCTTCATTTCGTCGGTCATTTTGCGGACGTCCTTTGAGCTTAGCTTTGAGTCAACAAGCACCATGTGGGTGTTTGTCATTCCGAATTCTTCCTTCAGCTTTGTGTTAGCCACAACGTTTGCCATGTCGCGCGGAAGGCTTCTTGAGATGTCGTAGTAGACCTCTTTGTTGGTCTGAGTGTATCCGTAGTACGCCGGAACAGCCAGCGCGCCGAACAATATTAAAAATACGGGAAAAATCTTTACCAGTCCGCCCGCCAGCTTCTTTGTTGACGGAATGAGCGAACGGTGCATTGTTTTTGTGAGCGGCTTGTCGAGCACCAAAATCATTGACGGCAGGATCGTTACGCAGCCGAGAACTCCGAGCAACACGCCCTTTGCCATAACTATGCCCAAATCCCTGCCGAGTGTGAAGGTCATGAAGCAGAGCGCTATAAAGCCTGCTACCGTGGTGATTGAGCTTCCCACTACCGAGGTTACGGTTTCCTTGATTGCCACCGCCATTGCCTCGCGGTTATCGGAATGAAGCTGTTTTTGCTCGCCGTAGCTGTGCCACAGGAAGATTGAATAGTCCATTGTGACCGCAAGCTGCAGCACCGCCGAAAGCGCCTTTGTGATGTACGATATCTCGCCCAAAAAGTAGTTTGAGCCGAGATTCATAAGTATAGCCATGCCGATGCTCGCCAAAAAGACAAACGGGATGATCCAGTTGTCCATGAACAGCATCATAGCGACCACCGCCAAAACTACCGCGATCGCCACATAGACCGTTTCCTGCTTTTCGCATAAATCTCTGAGGTCGGTGACCATTGCCGAAATTCCCGAAACAAGACAGCTTTCGCCCGCGATGCCGCGGATTTTTGTGATTGCGTCCATTGTTTCGTCGGACGAGCTTGAGGTGTCAAAGAACACCGCCATCAGGCTTGCGTTGCCTGAATTAAATACGTCGTAGATTTTATCGGGCAGAAGCTCCTTTGGTATTGAAGCGTCCGCGATGTCGCTGTAGTTGAGCACTGTGGCGACATGGTCTACATTCTTTATTTTTTCCGAGGCGTCCTTCATTGTTTTATCGTCCGCGTTTTCAAAAATCAGGAACGAAAACGCGCCCTTGTTGAAGTCCTCGAGCATGTACCCCTGTCCCTTTACCGTGTCAAGACTGTCGGGCAGATAATTGAGCATGTCGTAGTTGACGCGCGTGAATATCATTCCCAGCAGCGACGGAACCAAAAGCACAAGAGATATTATCAGAATTATTACGCGGCATTTTACAACCGCTTTTCCGAATTTCATGCGCTGATTCTCTCCTTTTTCCCATTGATTTTTCAGTATTTATTTTAGTTTCTTTATAGAAAAAATTAAACAGACACATAAAATAATATGACAGAAAATCAGACATTTGTATGGTTTTGTCTAAGCAAAAGTTAGCTTTGAGTAACCGAGAACAAAAAAAGATGTCATTCCGAGCTCCGCTCAGGATGACACCTTAACTTGAATTATTTATTTTTTTGCAGAAGAACTTATTCTTCCTCCAATAACCTGCAGCGCTTGTAGGCAATCTCGGTCGTGCCCTCAAACAGCTCGCAAACGCGCTTTATTTTTGTTGTGAGGTCGTACTTCATTCCGTCCGAGAGCCACTCAACTACAAAGCCGATCAGCAGGCTCTTGTAATATAATATGAAAGCTTCCCTGTCCTCGGGAACGATATTTTTTCCGCCGTCGGTCATTGTGTCAAAGAACTCGCTTACTGTGCGCTGAGCCACCCGCCCGAGATATCGGTCAAATAAATCGCGGCTCGCGGAGTTGTGGATGTGAAGCATCGCGGTTTTGTTTTGAAGCGCAAAATCAATTGCGGTGATTATTCCGTCGTAGATATTCTCGGACGGGCTCTGGTTGTTTACAAGCTCGTCGACCTGGTCGTTGAATATCTCCTCAATCAGCGCGGGAATATCGTCAAAATGATAGTAGAACGAGTTGCGGTTGATTCCGCAGTCCTCCACTATTTCCTTTACCGTTATTTTATTTACCTGCTTTTGGTTTAAAAGCTTCATAAATGATTTTTTGATTGCGTTTTTTGTAAGAGAAGTCATGGCACACCTCAATTTGTTTCTCCATAAAAGTATACCATAAACATAAAAACTTTTCAAGCAAAAAAGGGGCGGATAAACCGTCCCTCTTACAGTAAAATTCAGTATTCAGTTAATTACTGATTGTCCTCGATATAAGATACGAGAGCGCCTACTGTCTTGATGTTCTCGATTTCCTCGTCGGGAACCTCAACCTCAAACTCATCTTCGATTGACATAAGAAGGTCAACTACGTCGAGTGAATCAGCGCCGAGATCTTCCTGAAGGTCTGTATCAGCTGTAATCTTATCCTCTTCAACGTCAAACTGCTCAGCAAGGATTGCCTTTACTTTTTCTAATACCATTTTAATTCCTCCCTAAAAATTTGTACCCTATCTAAATATAGACAAAAGCACTTGTTTTATGCTACAATGGTTGAAAACAAACCTGTGTTTGTTACACTTCAATATTATTGTTATTTTGCGGCTTTGTCAATACGTAATTCGAAATTTTTTTAAAAAATCTTGATTTTGCATAAATAATTCACTTTTATGCAAAAATCAATAGGTGAATTGCGGCACTTGAAAGCACAAAATCATTACAGGGGGTAATTATATGAACACCAAGCATTACGCAGTTATCGGTCATCCTATCGGTCACACCATGTCTCCGTTTATTCACAAGAGGCTTTTTGAGCTTTCGGGAATCGACGCGGACTATGGTATTATTGATATCGCGCCCGAAAATCTCGCTACGGTTTACGCCGAAAAGCTCAAAAAACTCGACGGCTACAATATCACCATTCCGCACAAGCAGAATATTATTCCGCTGCTTGACGAGATTGACGACAAGGCTAAGATGTACGGCAGCGTCAACACGGTTCTTAACCGCGACGGAATTGCAAAGGGCTTTACAACCGACCCCGACGGCTTTATAAAGGCTATTGAGGCGGCGGGAATCAAGCTTGAGGGCAGAATTATGATTTTGGGTTGCGGCGGCGTTGCCAGAACAATGGCCTACGAGATCGCGCTCAGAGGTCTTGAGTTTGAGTTTGCGGTAAGACGCGCCGACGTTGGAGCGGCAGGACTTTTGTGCCTTGACATCACAAAAAAGATTCCCGACGCTAAGGTGAGCTTCGGTCTTATTGACCAGATTATCGGAAACGTTGACGTGCTTATCAACGCAACTCCTATTGGAATGTACCCCAACTGCGACGACCAGCCGATTCACAACTGCGCTATAGGAAGGTGCAAAAGCGTATTTGACGCGGTATACAATCCGCTTGAAACCGTGCTTGTTAAGCGCGCAAGGGCAAACGGCTCAATTGCCGAGGGCGGTATGAGCATGCTCGTATGGCAGGCGGTTGTTTCACATCAGCACTGGGACGGCTCGCAGTTTGACAAGGCGGACATCGACAAGCTTTGCATTGACGCGGCTCAGGAGCTTGCAAACAGATAAGAGGGGTTAGTATGAACAACGTTGTTTTGTGCGGATTTATGGGCTGCGGAAAATCCACGGTGGGCAAAAATCTGGCGCGGAAAACAGGCCGCAAGTTTATTGACATGGATATGTACATAGAGAAAAAGCAGGACATGACCGTGTCGGAGATTTTTGAAAAGTACGGCGAACAGGGCTTCAGAGATATTGAGCACGAGGTTTGCAAGGAGCTTGCAGGCATGAGCAATCTTGTTGTGGCTTCGGGAGGCGGAGCGTTCACCTTTGACAGAAACGTTGAGGTATTCAAAGGCGTTGACACTATTGTTTTTATTGACGTTCCGCTCAGCGTGATCAAGCAAAGGCTTAAAAACGATACTCGCCGTCCGCTTTTGCAGCGTCCCGACAAGGACAAGGTTATGGCTGAGCTTTACAACAAGCGGCTGCCGATTTACCGCAAGGCCGCGGACGTTACCGTTTCCGGAAAAAGTACTCCGCTAAAAACCGCCTTTGCGATTATTGAGGCGGCAAAGCTCAAACAATAATAATTACATTAATTTCAGTATTGACTACAACGCTTTAAAGTGTTAAAATAAGAAACGATTTACATTAGGGGGTAAATTGTATGATTATAGTATTAAAGCCGCAAATTGTGCCTGAGGAAATAACAAGGTTCACCGACCACCTCAGAGACGCCTACGACGTAAAGGTCAACCGCTGGGACGGAGTTCATTCAACCGTTCTTGGACTGATTGGCGACACAACAAGAATTGATATTGAATACATTGACGCTCAGGAAATTGTTGAAAGCGTCAAGCGCGTTCAGGAGCCTTACAAAAAGGCTAACAGGAAGTTCCATCCGGAAAACACCGTAATTAAAATCAACGACAGTGTATCAATCGGCGACGGAAGCCTGCACATCATGGCAGGACCGTGCTCGGTTGAGAGCGAGGAGCAAATCGTAGGAATCGCCAAAAGCGTTAAGGCTTCGGGAGCTACGCTTCTCAGAGGCGGCGCGTTTAAGCCGAGAACCTCACCCTACGCATTCCAGGGCTTGAAGGCTGAGGGACTTGATTTGCTAAAGGCGGCAAGAAAGGAAACAGGACTTCCGATCGTCACCGAGATTATGAGGGTTTCTCACATCGACATGTTTGAGAACGTCGATATAATTCAGGTAGGCGCGCGAAATATGCAGAACTTTGAGCTTTTAAAGGAGCTCGGAAAAATTGACAAGCCTATTCTTTTGAAGCGCGGACTTTCTGCCACGATCGAGGAATGGCTTATGAGCGCGGAATATATCATGGCAGGCGGCAACGAAAAGGTTATGCTTTGCGAAAGAGGAATAAGAACCTACGAAACTTACACAAGAAATACTCTTGACGTAAGCGCTATTCCGATCATCAAGAAGCTCTCTCACCTGCCCGTAATTGTTGACCCGAGTCACGCTTCGGGCAAAAGCTGGCTTGTTGAGCCGCTTGCTATGGCGGCGGTAGCGGCAGGAGCCGACGGACTTATTATTGAGGTTCACAACGATCCTCCCCACGCATGGTCTGACGGCGCACAGTCGCTTACTCCCAACCAGTTTGACAAGGTTGCAAAACGCGTATTCGCGCTTAAATCATCACTGTAAAGGTTGAGTATATGAATATTGCGATTATCGGTCTGGGAATTATAGGCGGAAGCTTTTGCAAAGCCTTTAAAAAGCACACCGACCACCATATAATAGGTATTAACCGCACGCAGTCCGTTGCTAATCAGGCGCTGCTTGAGGGCGCGATCGACGAAATAGGCACGGCTGACAGCTTAGGCAAAGCAGACGTTGTTTTCCTGTGCATGTACCCTCAGGCGTGCGTTGACTTTATAAAGGAAAACGGCAAAAAAATCAAAAAGGACGCTATCGTCACTGATTCGTCGGGAATAAAGCGCGCGATTTGTCCTCAGCTAAAAGAGCTGAGCCTTGAACACGGCTTTGTTTTTGTGGGAAGCCACCCGATGGCAGGCAAGGAGAAAAACGGCTTTGAAGTAAGCGAGGCGGAGCTCTACGAGGGCGCGAGCTTTATTATTACGCCCTGCGGAGCGGAGCAGAAATATGTTGATACTTTATCGGAGCTTGCGCTTTCGATAGGCTTCGGTCAAATCAAGCTTTCAACTCCCGAGGAGCACGACAGGATGATCGCGTTCACCTCTCAGCTTCCTCACGTTCTTGCGTGCTCATACGTTATGAGCCCGAGCTGTCCAAACCACAAAGGCTTTTCGGCTGGCAGCTACCGCGACGTATCGCGTGTTGCGAACATCAATTCAAAGCTTTGGAGTGAGCTGTTTCTTGAAAACCGCGAGCCGCTTATTGAGGAGCTTGATATTCTGCTTCAGAACATCGGCAAAATCGTGGACGCTGTAAAACAGAACGACAGGGATAAGCTTGCTAATCTGCTTGAGGAAGGCCACAAGGTCAAACAGCTTTTGGGCGAATGATAATCGTTTAAGATAGGTATTACAATGAAAAAAATACACGTTAGTACGGGCAAGCCGTACGATATTATAATAGAAAGAAGCGTGCTTGACAGCGTTGGAGAATACGCCTCAAAGCTTTGCACGGCCGGCAAGGCGTGCGTTATTTCAGACACAAACGTTGCGCCGCTGTATCTTGACCGCGTTGTAAAATCAATGGAGGGTGCGGGAATAAAGACCGTTTCTCACGTTTTTGAGGCGGGCGAAAAGAGCAAGCACCTCACAACGATTTCGGAAATCTACGCAACCCTCGCCGACTTCCGCATGACGCGCAAGGACGTTATTGTTGCGCTCGGCGGCGGAGTATGCGGCGACATGGCAGGCTTTGCGGCTGCAAGCTATTTGCGCGGAATCGATTTTATTCAAATCCCTACTTCACTGCTTGCTCAGGTTGATTCATCGGTCGGCGGCAAAACAGGCGTTGACCTGCCGCAGGGCAAAAATCTTGTTGGAGCGTTCCATCAACCGCTTACGGTTTTGATTGACCCCGACACACTTGACACCCTGCCGAACGAGTTCAGAATCGACGGCATGGGCGAGGTCATCAAGTACGGCTGTATCAAGGACGCAGAGTTTTTTGAAAGGCTCCAAAGCGAAAACGCGTGGGATGACATTGAGGGCATTATTGAGGTTTGCGTTTCAATCAAACGCGACGTTGTAAGCCGCGACGAAAAGGAAGCAGGCGAACGCATGCTGCTCAATTTCGGTCACACGCTCGGTCACGCTATTGAAAAGCTGAGCAATTTTTCGGGAATCACTCACGGAATGGCTGTAGCGGTCGGCATGGTGCTTATCAGCCGCGCCGGAGAAAAGCACGGGATCACCCCAAATGGCACGACCGAAAAAATCAAGCGGCTGTGTCAAAAATACAGCCTTCCCGTTTCAACTGATTTCAGCTTTCACGATATTGCCGAAGCCGCAAAGGGCGACAAGAAAACCGCGGGCGGCTCGATTAATCTGGTACTTCTCAACTCAATAGGAGACAGCTTCACAAAGAAGGTTCCGCTTGACGAGCTTGAGAACTACATAACTGTTTGAGGTAGCTATGAACGTAAGTTTTAAACCGTTTGTCCCAAGCGGAACCGTTAAGGCTCCGCCGTCAAAAAGCGACGTGCACCGCGCGATCATCTGCGCGGCTCTGTCGGGAGGAAAGTGCACGATTTCCCCCGTTGCGCTGTCGGAGGACATAAAGGCGACGATCCGCTGCGTCGAATCGCTCGGCGCGGTTACAAATATTGATAAAGAAGTGCTCACCGTTGACGGAAGCCGCATGTTTGAGAACAAAGAGGCTCAGCTTGACTGCTCGGAGAGCGGAAGCACGCTTCGGTTTATGATTCCCGTAGCGGCGGCAGGCGGAGTTACCGCGACCTTTACGGGCAAGGGCAGACTTCCCGAACGCCCGATCGGAATTTACGCCGAGGCTCTGCCGAAGGCAGGCGTTGAATTCAGCTGCGACAGCGGACTGCCGCTGACAATAAGCGGACAGCTAAAAGGCGGAGTTTTCAAGATTCCCGGAGATATAAGCTCGCAGTTTATTTCGGGACTGCTTTTTGCGCTTCCTCTGCTTAAACGCGACAGCGACATTGTGCTGACCTCACCTATTCAGAGCGTTGGCTACATAAATATGACTATCCGCACAATGGAGCAGTTTGGAATTGAGGTTGATGCAACCGACACGGGCTGGCACGTCAGAGGTCAGCAGCACTACATTCCGTCCGACTACACCACCGACGGCGACTGGTCACAGGCGGCGTTTTACATGGTATCGGGAGCGATAGGCGGCGAGATCACCGTTGACGGAGTAAATACAAACTCGGCTCAGGGCGACCGCAAAATCGCCGAGCTTCTGCGCGAATTCGGCGCGGAGGTAATTCAGGACGCTTCAAGCGTCACGGTTAAAAAATCGGCTCTTTCGGCAATTGAGATAGACGCGAAGAATATTCCGGATTTGGTTCCCGTACTTGCGGTATGCGCCGCATTTGCCCGGGGCACAACAAAAATAATTAACGCCGAAAGGCTTAGGATAAAGGAAAGCGACCGCCTTAAAACCACCGCCGAGCTTCTAAAATCGCTCGGAGCAAAGGTTACCGAACAAAGCGGCGGTCTTGAAATTGAAGGGATCAGGCAGCTTGACGGAGGCAGCGTTAACGGCTACAACGACCACAGAATCGTTATGTCCGCCGCTGTATGCGCCGCATGCTGCAAGGGTGAAATAACCTGCACCGACGCGCTCAGCATCAACAAGAGCTACCCTGATTTTTACAGGGATTACAACAGCGTCGGAGGAAAAGCAGAGCTTAGGGAGTGACGTTATGTCATCAACATATGGAGATAAATTAAAAATATCGGTGTTCGGAGAAAGCCACGGAAACGGCATAGGCGTTGTTATTGACGGTCTGCCGTCAGGCATTTCGATCGACCTTGACAGGGTGCTTGTGCAGATGGCAAGACGAGCTCCCGGAAAGGACAAGACTGCTACTCCGCGAAAGGAGAGCGACCTGCCGAAGATTCTTTCGGGAATGGTAGAAAACGAGCTGACAGGCGCGCCGCTGTGCGCGGTTATCGAGAACACCAACACACGCTCGGGCGACTACGGCAATCTTCTTGAACGTCCGCGCCCCGGTCACAGCGACTACGCGGCGTTTGTAAAGTACGGCGGAGCAAACGACATCAGAGGCGGCGGTCATTTTTCGGGCAGACTTACCGCTCCGATTGTTTTTGCGGGCGCGGTATGCCGACAGATTTTGGAAAAGCAGGGTATCAAAATTGCCGCTCATATTCAGAGCATCGGAAGCGTGAGCGACAAAAAATTCAACCCTGTTGACATAGACGACACACTGATTGAGCGGCTGAACGCATCATCCTTTTCACTGATTGACACAGGCGTTGAGGAAGCTATGCGCAGTGAGGTTGAACAGGCGCGGCTTGCGCTTGACAGCGTAGGCGGCGTGATTGAATGTGCCGTTACGGGCGTTAAACCGGGCTTTGGCGGCCCGATGTTCGACGGAGTTGAGGGCGTTATTGCTAAAGCTGTGTTCGGAATTCCCGCCGTAAAGGGCGTTGAGTTCGGCGCGGGCTTTGAGGCGGCTTCGATGAGGGGCTCTCAGAACAACGACGAGTTCAGAGTAAAAAACGGCAGAGTTGTGACCGAGACAAACAACTGCGGCGGTATTTTGGGCGGAATAACCGACGGTATGCCGATTATTTTCCGCGCCGCTGTTAAACCCACGCCGTCGATTGCGCAGAAGCAAAAAACTGTCAACCTGACCACTATGCAAAACGACGAGCTTGAAATCAAGGGCAGACACGACCCGTGCATTGTACCGCGCGCGGTACCCGTTATTGAAGCGGCGGCGGCAATTGCCCTTATGAATATATTGTGAGGTAATGATGAGAGATTTAAGCGAAATCAGGAGCGATATTGACAGGCTCGACGACGAGCTTATCGACCTATTTAAAAAGCGTATGGACTGCGCCAAGGAGGTAGGCTACTACAAGCTTGAAAAGAATATTCCCGTACTTAACCAAAAAAGGGAAAACGAGATTCTTGACGACGTACAGAAAAAGGGCGGCGAGTACGGTCTGTACGCGCGCCTGCTGTTTTCAAATATTATGGAGCTTAGCCGCGCGCTGCAGCACAACATTGTTTGCAGCGGCAAGGAGCTGCGCGACAAAATCAAAAACGCGCCGGAAATGCCTGACGGAAAAAGCGTTACCGTTGCGTACCAGGGTATCAAGGGAGCAAACAGCCACGAGGCTGCGCTGAAGCTGTTCCCGAACGCAGAGCTTAAAAACTACAAGAGCTTCGGCGATGTTTTTGAGGCGGTCAACAATTCGGAGGCGACATTTGGGATTCTCCCTGTTGAAAACTCAACGGCGGGTTCGGTTTCGGCGGTTTACGACCTTATTTTGCAATACCGCTTCTACATTGTAGGCGCGCTTGAAATGCCGATTGATTACTGCCTTGCAGGACTAAAGCAATCCGAGTTTTCCGATATTGAAACCGTGCTTTCTCATCCGCAGGCGCTTTCGCAGTGCTCGGAATACTGCGGAAAGCACAACCTCACCCCCGTCCCCTGCGCAAACACCGCTGTTGCGGCAAGGGATACCATGCGTGAAAAGCGGCTTAACTACGCGGCTATCTGCTCGTACAAGGCGGCTGAGGAATACGGTCTTAAAATTTTGGACAACCATCTCCAGGACAATCCGCACAATGCTACGCGCTTTATTGTTATTTCAAAGCAGCTATACATCGGCAGCGACGCTAACAAAATCAGCCTGTGCTTCTCGCTTCCGCACGTTACGGGCTCTCTCTACGGTCTGCTTTGCCGCTTTAATTCGCTGGGACTTAACCTCACAAAGATTGAGTCGCGCCCCATTGCGGCAAAAGATTTTGAGTACCTGTTCTACCTTGACTTCTCCGGAAGCGCTCACAACAACCAGGTTATCGACCTGCTGAGCCAGCTCAGCGAGGAAATGCCTGAATTCAGCTTTTTAGGCAATTACAATGAAAAATAAAAAATATTTTTATTTGCTATTGACAACAAAATGATTGTGGAGTATAATTCTACTAAACCGTTGAGGAAGAGTAAGTAGGTTCTGCCTCTTCTTGAAAAGAGAGCCGCGGATGGTGGGATCGCGGCGGAGAACACAGGACTGAATGGACTTCCGAGGGCAACCAGAAATGCTTTGGCAGAGTATGCGCGACGGAACTGGACTTTCCGTAATCAAAAGTCAGTGTATGAAAGTACGCGTTAAGTGGACGCGCAAGCGTCAAGCAGGGTGGCACCGCAGGATTTTATCCTGTCCCGGCAGATTGTCGGGACAGGTTTTTTATTTTGGCAATTATTTAAAACATATATATGGAGGTTATAGAAATGTCAGAAAACAAAATCCCTTACAAAATTTATCTTGATGAAAGCGAGATCCCGAAGCAGTGGTACAATGTTCGCGCGGATATGAAGAACAAGCCCGCTCCGCTTCTCAATCCCGGAACACTCAGACCCATGACAGCAAAAGAGCTTGCTCCCGTATTCTGCGAGGAGCTGGTTGCTCAGGAGCTCAACGACACCGATCCTTACATTGATATCCCCGAGGAAATCCTGAATTTCTACAAGATGTACCGTCCGTCTCCGCTTATCAGAGCTTACTTCCTTGAGAAGGCTCTTGACACTCCCGCGAAGATTTACTACAAGTTCGAGGGCAACAACACAAGCGGAAGCCATAAGCTCAATTCAGCTATTGCTCAGGCTTACTACGCTAAGAAGCAGGGCCTCAAGGGCGTTACAACCGAAACAGGCGCAGGTCAGTGGGGCACAGCGCTTTCAATGGCTTGCTCATACTTTGACCTCGACTGCAAGGTATTCATGGTTAAGGTCAGCTACGAGCAGAAGCCCTTCCGCCGCGAGGTTATGAGAACCTACGGCGCAAGCGTTACTCCCTCTCCCTCGGAGACAACCGAAATCGGTAAGAAGATTCTTGCCGAGCACCCCGGCACAACAGGAAGCCTTGGCTGCGCAATCTCTGAGGCTGTTGAAGTTGCCGTTGGCACAGAGGGCTACCGCTATGTACTTGGCAGCGTGCTCAATCAGGTACTTCTGCACCAGAGCGTTATCGGTCTTGAAGCTAAGGCCGCTCTTGACAAATACGGCGTAAAACCCGACATCATCATCGGCTGCGCAGGCGGCGGCTCAAACCTCGGCGGTTTGATTGCTCCGTTCATGGGCGAAAAGCTCAGAGGCGAGGCTGACTACAGAATCATCGCAGTAGAGCCTGCTTCATGCCCGAGCTTCACCAGAGGTAAGTTTGCTTACGACTTCTGCGACACAGGTATGGTTTGTCCTCTTGCTAAGATGTACACACTTGGCAGCGGCTTTATTCCGTCGGCTAACCACGCAGGCGGTCTGCGCTACCACGGCATGAGCTCAACTCTTTCACAGCTTTATCATGACGGTCTTATGGAGGCTGTTTCTGTTGAGCAGACCTCTGTATTTAAGGCTGCAGAGCAGTTTGCCCGCGTTGAGGGTATTCTCCCCGCTCCCGAGTCAAGCCACGCAATCCGCGTTGCAATTGACGAAGCGCTCAAGTGCAAGGAAACCGGCGAGGAAAAGACAATCGTATTTGGTCTTACAGGTACAGGTTACTTTGATATGGTCGCTTACGAGAAGTTCCACGACGGGCTTATGACAGACCAGATCCCCACCGACGAAGAGCTCGCAAAAGGCTTTGCAGGTCTTCCCGACGTTCCCGAAAACTAATTAAATTAAGAGCCCTCCGCTTTTGCGGAGGGCTACTTTTATTGTGAAGTATTTTCACACTGCATTTTTTAACAAATAACCCGTGCTACAATGAAATAAAGACACTCTATACCTCTATTTTATTTATGTACGGTGCGATGAAAAAAATAATTACAAGCCTGATTTTATCAATATTTATTATTATATCTTCTGTTTACACAGCGGCTGCACAAACGCGTTTTTTTGACAGCGGTCTGAACGACTGCAAAAAGGTATTTTCCTACAGCGGCAGCAGCGGCGCGTACTTTTACGGTTTCAACAACAACACTCTTGTTAGCGCAAGGGCACACCCTCAATTCATTTCGCGGAACCTAACCGTTGACGGGATTATCAGAGCTGTTTCTCACGACGACAACTACGCCTATGCTCTGTACGCAAAGAGCAAATCTTACTATGCGGTGAGGATGAACATGAACAGCGGACGCTGCGATTACTGTGAGCTGCCGAAGCCGGGAGATATTCTGCCGTTTACTTTTGCTGCAGTTGACGGAAATATTTATCTTTGCGTATACGGCAAGCTCTACTCATCTGTAGTACGCTGTGATTTCAGCGGCAAAAAGCTGTATTCCTACAATCCTCCGCGCGGCGTTGAACAACTGTTTATTAACGGCGGCACAGCATATGTAAAGTCAAATTCGGGAGAGATTTTCAGGATTTCCGGAAACGGCCTGACCAAATGCGCCGACCTTGAACTATATACAAGCTTTTACAATGCGGGCGCGGGGTACATATATTCTCAAAAAGGCGCGTTGATATCGCTTTTGGACGGGTCGGTAATATATCAAAACACCAAGTTTTTTGTCAGAACAAGCAGCGGCGACATGACAAGCGACGAGGGAATTTCGTTTGCCGCTTACAAAAACGCAGGCGCGCAGCTTTTGAGCGATTACCGCATTTCCGTGACTACTCCCGATAATAACAGCGCAACTTCTCAGCAGCAATCACAAATAGGCGGCGCGAATACGATTGGTTCTCAAAGCCGTGTCGGAACGGTCAATAATCAAAGAACGCTCGATTATTACGACAGCTCAACCATTGCATGCGACGAAATAATCACGGTAAGCAAATTCAAGAAAAAATATCCGCAGATTACCGAAATGACCGACGCGAACGGAAACAAGGTAACAAGCGGCAAAATCAAGACAGGCTACTTTGCTAAAACCACAGGCGGAAAATTTGAAATAGCCGTTATGGGCGATCTTAACTGCAACGGCGCAATCAACAACGCCGACATACGCGTTATTATGGAATACTTTGTTGGATTAATAAACTTAAGTCCGATTCAAAAGAAGGCAGCAGACATTAACCGCGACAACATTGTTAACAACATAGATTTGGTTATGACAGGAAAAAAGTTTTAACAAACGCGGGATATTATCCGGCGAACACATAATTCAGAACGGACATTACGATAACCGGTAATGACGCAAATAAGCTCCCGTCGGATATTCCGACGGGAGCTTATTACTGTTTCCATTCAATAATAATCAGGAGTTAACGCAAAAGATGATAAAGGGGCGTGTCAGAAACAGTTATGGGAATCTCTAATAATTCAACGTCGTGCTTATGCGCGGCCGGGTATTGTTAGAGGTTCCCTTATATGTTAATCAGCCTTCAAACGGGGCTACGGTGTTATATTCTTCTTCGTCGCCCTGCTGTGACTGCTGAGATTGCTGACTCTGCTGAGACTGCTGTCCCTGCTGACCGTCTTCATAGGGCGCTACGGTGTTATACTCTCCATCGTCGCTGCCCTGAGACTGCTGAGATTGCTGACTCTGCGGGGACTGCTGACTGTCGCCGCCTTGCTGACTCTGCTGAGACTGTTGCTGACCCTGAGCGTCGTTCTGTGCAGCCGAGTTGTACTGAGCGTTCTCGCTGCCGTTGTCAGACTGTGCGGCGTTCTTTACCGTTGTTACTACTGCTGTTGTTGTTGCAACCGTTGTTGCCTTGTTGCTTGATGAGGTTTTATTTGCTCCGCAGCTCGCAAATACCATGATCACCGTTGCGGTGGCTGTTGCGAGTACCGCGGTTGCTACTGCTGTAATTGTTGCTCTCTTTGATTTTCTTGCGGCAGCTGCTCTCTGAGCTGTGCGTCTCTCCTGAATCAGCTCGCTTGTTGTCTTGGGCTTGCCGATTGTCTTTTCTTCCATAAGGTCTTCTCTCAAAATTTCGTTGTTCATTGTAATTTCTCCTTTTTAAATAATTTTATATAATCTTTAATTTCAGTCCGTTTTGTTATCTTTCCTTGACTGTGACTATAGTATAACAGACCGACTATGACAAAACCCTGACAATTTTAAGTCGCGTACTAAAAAAATAATAAAATTTTAAAGTTTTATGTTTCGCGAGAAAGAATAGAAATAATGGAAGCTATGAGTTTTTTAAGTCACGTACTAAAAAAATATTAAAATTTTTTCCACATAAATACGGTCGTCATCTTTGTTTATTAAGCTGTGATTTCAATAAAAAACTTATTGTAGTTCCTCCAGCCGGAGGAATAGCGCGCAAGGAAAGCGGCATCCTGTCCGTTTACCTTTCCGTCACGGTTTATATCGGCTGCATCCATGTTCTTTATTTTTTTATCGTAGCCGGCCCAGCCTGAGGTATAACGCGAGAGCACCGCCGCGTCTGAACCGTTAACCTTGCCGTCGCTGTTGATATCGCCGACAAAAAACTTCTTCTCAGCTTGGGATGTCAGCAGATAAACGCTGAAATGGTCTGTTGTAAATTCCATGCAGCCCGCTGAATATACCGCTTTCATATCGGTGAGCGAATTGTCGCTTTCAACGCGGTAAACCTTGGCGTTTTCGTTGTCGCACGGGATCTTGACCGTTACGCTGCCCGAAGGCTGAGCCTCGCTGCCGTTTTTCAACAATGTGATATCAAACGCCTTCACAATTTTTTCATCGGATTTCACGACAATGTTCTTTATTGTATCGTCGGCGGTAACGTCGTCAACCTTTAGGCTTAGGTCATCGGTCAGCACAGCGCTGACTCCCGTCTGCTCGTCTGTTTTTTCCGCGGGTACAACTATTTCATTAAAGGTAAATCCGTTTTCGTTGGCATATGTTTCTGCCGCGCTGCCCTTTACACCGCAAATCGTAAAGCCGTCAACCTTAACAAGCATGCGGCTGTTGTCATAACAATAACCAAGAGCATATTTTCCGATATTTGCTACGCTGTCCGGAACAGATATGCTTTCCATGCTCTTGCAGTCAACAAAAGCAAGTGTGCCGATGTTTTTAACGCCGTTTTCAATTACTGTGCTTTTGATTTTCAGACCGTGCCACGGAGCTCCGCCCCACTCGTTATAATCCTCCATTTTGCCGTTGCCGCTGATTGTCAAAACACCTGTGCCCGCGTCAAACGACCATGTGCAGTCGCCTGTTATACCAACATTCTGACTGCCTGATTCATAAAAATCCAGACGGAAAGTATTTGCATAATTTTCGGCGGCTGTACCTTTTTTACCGTAGATTGAAAAGCCTTCTATCTGTTTTGCTTCAAAGTTTTCACGGTCATTATAAAATCCAAAGGCAATATTGCCGATGCTTGTTACGCTTTCGGGAATGGTAACGCCTTTAAGATTATTACAATCTGTGAACGCGCCCAAGCCAACACTTGTCAAACCGTTTCCTAATTCAAGACTTGACAGGTTTACGCAGCCGGAAAACGCTCCGTTACCGATTTCCTTAACACTGTCTGGTATAACAGCTTCTGTCATGCTTTCGCATCCCGCGAAAGCGTTGTCCCCTATGCTCGTAACACTATCCGCAATTGTTACCGTCTCTAAATACGAGCAGTCCTCAAACGTGTTTTTGCCGATAACGGTTACGCCGTTTTCAATTACAATGTTCTTTACATCCAGATTCATCCAAGGCTTTAAATAATCCGCCATTGCGCCGCTGCCGCTGATTGTCAGTGTACCTGTGCTTTCGTCAAACGACCATTCGCAGTCACCTGTCATGCCGCTTTTTTCGGGTTGATAATTTATCTTATTAACAGGAAAACCATTGGCTTTCGCGTATGTTTCGGCGGTGCTTCCCTCTAATCCCCAAACAGTGAAGCCGTTGACCTTATCGTAAATAAAAACATTGTTATCCTCGTCATATCTTGAATCATATCCAAGCGCATGTTCACCGATAGCTGCATCTTTGTTCAATATAGTTGCGTTTTTTAAACCGACACAGCCGACAAACGCTTCTTCGTCAATAGTTTCAACTTTGCTCTGCAGATACACATCTGTCAAAGCAGCACATTCGTAAAACGCGTTTTTGCCTATTCTCTCCACTTTTGCGGGAATACTGATACTTTTAAGGCTGTTACAGCTCATAAACGCGAAGTTATCAATTTCTTTTAATTTATTTCCTAAAACTACATTTTCCAAATTTGAACAGTCAGAAAAAGTCATTTGATTAATTACCGAGATATTATTGCCGACAACGGCAGACTTAAGACTTGAACAGCCCCAAAACGCCGCCGTCCCTAAGCTTACTGTATTTTGCGGAATCTCAATACTCTCCAAGCTTTGGCAGTCACGGAACGCGGCTCTGCCTATACTATATATACTGTATGGAAGCTTTACGGATTTTAGGTTTTCGCACGTGTAAAACGCGCCTAAACCAATTACCGTAACTCCGGTGGGAATAGTAATTCCAGTAAGCCCCAAGCATCGGTGAAAAGCGTTGTCCCCGATTTTTCTGACCGTTCCCGGAATTGATATTTCCGTCATCTTTGAACACGCCCCAAAAGCACATTCGCCGATGTTTTTAACGCCGTTTTCGAGAACCGCTTTTTTTATGGGATAACCGTACCACGGCAAATCGCCGATATCGTTATAATCTCCCATAGCTCCTCTGCCGCTGATTGTCAGCGTGCCTGTACTTTCGTCAAACGACCATGTGCAGTCGCCTGTTGTGCCGCTGTTTTCGGAAACCGCTCCGGCGGTTGTTGCCGCGCCCGCCGAAAGCGGCATTGCGGTAAACACGGAGCTAAGCAATAAAACAGCCAACACCATACTCAGTATTTTTACATGTTTTTTCATAATGACCATCCTTTCAGAAACCGGACGCCTCTAAATCTTTTTATCCTCCCAGGCGCCCGAAATATCATTAAGCAAATTATAGCATACAGCAGGATTAATCGCAATGCTTTATTTAGTTTTTTTTAATATTAGACATAATTTTTATTGAAATATAACAGAGCGGTAAAAAACTCCGCCTATCCATACGGATAAGCGGAGCCTTATTGTTAATTCAATTTATTTGTAAATCAAATTACTTATTGTTAACAGCAGCCTGAGCAGCAGCAAGTCTTGCGATCGGCACACGGAAGGGTGAGCATGATACATAGTCAAGACCGATCTTGTGGCAGAACTCTACAGATGAGGGATCGCCGCCGTGCTCGCCGCAGATACCAACGTGGAGCTTGGGATTAACGGGCTTGCCGAGCTTGATAGCTGTTTCCATGAGCTTGCCAACACCTGTCTGGTCGAGCTTAGCGAACGGATCGTTCTCGAAGATCTTGGTGTCATAGTAAGCGTTGAGGAACTTGCCTGCGTCGTCTCTTGAGAAGCCGAATGTCATCTGAGTAAGGTCGTTGGTACCGAAGCAGAAGAAGTCAGCCTCTGTAGCGATCTCGTCAGCTGTAAGAGCAGCTCTGGGGATCTCGATCATTGTACCAACCTCATACTCGAGGTTTACGCCTGCAGCAGCGATTTCAGCGTCAGCTGTTTCAACTACTACCTTCTTAACGAACTTGAGCTCCTTGATTTCGCATACGAGCGGAATCATGATTTCGGGCTTAACGTTCCAGTCAGCATGCTCTTTCTGTACCTCAATAGCAGCGCGGATAACAGCCTTTGTCTGCATCTTTGCGATTTCGGGATATGTTACTGCAAGACGGCAGCCACGGTGACCCATCATGGGGTTGAACTCGTGGAGTGACTGAATGATAGCCTTGATGTCTTCAACGCTCTTGCCCTGTGCGTCAGCGAGCTTCTTGATGTCCTCTTCCTCAGTGGGAACGAACTCGTGGAGAGGCGGATCGAGGAAACGGATTGTTACGGGGCAGCCTTCGAGCGCCTCGTAGAGAGCCTTAAAGTCGCCCTGCTGATAAGGAAGGATCTTATCGAGAGCAGCTTCTCTCTCTTCTACTGTATCGGAGCAGATCATCTCGCGGAATGCAGCGATTCTGTCCTCTTCAAAGAACATATGCTCTGTACGGCAAAGACCGATACCCTCAGCGCCAAGCTCTCTAGCCTTCTTAGCGTCAGCGGGTGTATCAGCGTTTGTTCTAACCTTGAGGGTTCTGAACTTGTCGGCCCAAGCCATGATTCTGCCGAACTCGCCTGCGATCTCAGCGTCCTTTGTAGCGATCGCGCCGTCGTAGATGTTACCTGTTGAACCGTCAATTGAAATATAGTCGCCCTCGTGGAACTCTTTGCCTGCGAGAGTGAACTTCTTGTTTTCTTCATCCATAGCGATGTCGCCGCAGCCTGATACGCAGCATGTACCCATACCGCGAGCTACAACGGCAGCGTGAGAGGTCATACCGCCGCGAACGGTCAGGATGCCCTGTGAAGCCTTCATACCTGTGATGTCCTCAGGTGAGGTCTCAAGACGAACGAGAACTACCTTCTCGCCTCTTGCGTTCCAAGCCTCAGCGTCCTCAGCTGTGAACACGATCTTACCGCATGCAGCACCGGGAGAAGCGCCGAGACCCTTGCCCATGGGTGTAGCAGCCTTAAGAGCAGCTGTATCAAACTGGGGATGGAGAAGTGTGTCGAGGTTACGGGGATCGATCATTGCAACCGCCTCTTCCTCGGTTCTCATGCCCTCGTCAACGAGGTCACAAGCGATCTTAAGAGCAGCCTGAGCTGTTCTCTTACCATTTCTGGTCTGGAGCATATAGAGCTTGCCGTGCTCAACGGTGAACTCCATATCCTGCATATCTCTGTAGTGGTTCTCGAGAGTTGCGCATACGTCCTTGAACTGTGCGAAAGCCTCGGGGAACTTGTCAGCCATCTGAGCGATAGGCATAGGAGTACGAACGCCTGCAACAACGTCCTCGCCCTGTGCGTTTGTAAGGAACTCACCCATGAGCTTCTTCTCGCCTGTAGCGGGGTCACGGGTGAAGGCAACGCCTGTACCGCAATCGTCGCCCATGTTACCGAATGCCATTGACTGTACGTTAACAGCGGTACCCCATGAATAAGGAATATCGTTGTCACGACGGTATACGTTTGCACGGGGGTTGTCCCATGAACGGAATACAGCCATAACCGCGCCCATGAGCTGCTCCTTGGGATCGTCGGGGAAGTCTGCGCCGATTTTCTCTTTATATTCAGCCTTGAACTGGTTAGCGAGCTCTTTGAGGTCGTCAGCGTCAAGATCTACGTCCTGAGTAACGCCCTTCTTAGCCTTCATTTCGTCGATAAGCTCTTCAAAGTACTTCTTACCAACTTCCATAACTACGTCGGAATACATCTGGATGAATCTTCTGTAGCAGTCCCAAGCCCAACGGGGGTTGCCTGACATTTCGGCAATTGTATTAACAACAGTTTCGTTAAGACCAAGGTTAAGAATTGTATCCATCATACCTGGCATAGAAGCTCTTGCGCCCGAACGAACAGATACAAGAAGCGGATTTTCTTTGTCGCCGAACTTTTTGCCGGTGATCTCTTCCATCTTTACGATGTACTCGTTGATCTGACCCATGATTTCGTCGTTGATCTTTCTGCCGTCCTCATAATACTGAGTACAAGCTTCTGTTGTAATGGTGAAGCCCTGGGGAACGGGGAGACCCATGCTTGTCATTTCTGCCAAGTTTGCGCCCTTACCGCCGAGGAGCTCACGCATGTTTGCATTACCTTCCGAGAAAAGGTAAACCCATTTGTTTGCCATTTTGGTAATCCTCCTAAAAATGAAATCTGGCTGTGGCAAAACCCTCATTTGTTAAATTCTGCCAACATATATACGCCTACAAAATATTATACCAAAGAATGGCGAAAATAGCTATATTTTTTTGAAATTTTTTCTTATAAAAAACAACTGAAAATTTTATGAATATTGTATAAATCGTTTAATTTGCCGATTATCGTGTTTTTTTTGGCTTTTTTACTTGAAATCCGCTGTTTTTATGTGTTAATATTAAGGTGCGCCGTAATGCGTACTGCGGCTTACACGGCGTTTATTTAACCGAAAAAGAGGTCATTTTATGAGCAATTGCGCCATCATTCTTGCAGGCGGCGAGGGCAAGCGCATGAAGTCAGACAAGCCTAAAACCTTATCCGAGGTATTGGGCAAGCCGATGCTTCTGTGGGTCATGTCCGCGCTCAAAAAGGCGGGCATTGACGACGTCTGCGTTGTTAAAGGATACAAAAAGGAATGTATTGACCAATACCTTTCAACTCTTGATTTTGTGGTTGAAAGCGTGTATCAGGCAGAGCGCCTGGGCACAGGTCACGCCGTTATGATGGCGAAGGACTTCCTTTCCAATCACGACGGAAACGTTGTGATTTTAAACGGCGACGCGCCCTTTATGTCAGCCGAAACGATCAAAAATTCGCTGGAGCAGCACTCAAATACAGGCTGCGCCGCTACCGTAATTTCAGCCAAGGTTGACGACCCCGCGGGCTACGGAAGAATCGTCCGCGACGAAAACGGAAACCTCAAGGCTATTGTTGAGCACAAGGACGCCGACGAGGAAACTCTTAAAATAAACGAGGTAAACTCCGGCGCTTACTGGTTTGACTGTCAGCTGCTATTAAGCGTGCTCGGCAGGATACAGAACAACAACAAAGCCGGCGAATACTACCTTCCCGACACAATCAAGCTTCTGCTTTCCGACGGAAAAACCGTCGGCGCCTACACCGCCGAATGCAGCGACGCGGTTTTGGGCGCCAACAACCCCGCCCAGCTTGAGGAGCTTAACCAAATTGCAAGGGCTAAGGGCTACAATTGCTGATTTTGCAGGTAAACAACTTCATATATATAACAAAAGAGGATATCAAGGAAAAGGAGAGTTCACATGAATTTTCACGGTAAGGACATCAAAATTTTCTCAGGCAACTCCAACGTTGACGTTGCTCAGGGAATTGCGGGCTGTCTCGGCCTTCCGCTCGGCAAAAGCGACTGCACTCATTTTTCCGACGGTGAAATCGCCGTTTCGCTTCACGAGTCTGTAAGAGGCAGCGACTGCTTTATTGTTCAGTCAACCTGCACTCCCGTTAACGACAACCTTATGGAGCTTCTGATCATGATTGACGCGATGAAGAGAGCTTCAGCCGCAAGAATCACAGCGGTTATGCCCTACTTCGGCTACGCCAGACAGGACAGAAAAGCCAAGGCGAGAGATCCGATTTCCGCAAAGCTCTGCGCCGACATCATCACTACAGCAGGCGCTGACCGCGTGCTCACAATGGATTTGCACGCAAATCAGATCCAGGGTTTTTTCAACATCCCTGTTGACCACCTTCACGGCGCGGGAATCCTCGCTAATCACATGAAGGAGAAAATCGGCGGCAACGTTGACGATTACATTGTTGTATCTCCCGACCTGGGCTCCGTTACACGTTCAAGAAACTTCGCTTCAAAAATCGGCACAGGTCTTGCAATCATCGACAAGCGCAGACCCAAGGCTAACGTTTGCGAGGTTATGAACATCATCGGCGACGCCAAGGGCAAGAAGGTTATTCTTGTTGACGATATGATCGACACCGCAGGCACACTTTGCAACGCGGCTAACGCAATTGTTGAAAAGGGCGGCGCAACAGAGGTTTACGCCTGCGCTACTCACGCGGTTCTTTCAGGTCCCGCTATCGAGAGAATTCAGAACAGCGCTATCAAAGAGGTTATCCTCCTTGACACAATTCCTGTTCCCGAGGAGAAGAAGATCGACAAGTTCACCTTCCTCCCCACCGCTCCCGTATTTGCGGAGGCTATCGCGAGAATTTACAACGACAAGCCCTTTACTCCCGCGTTTAACTAATTTAAAAAATACCATATCGATACAGGCGGACTTTAACGAGTCCGCCCTATCTGCGTTACAGGAGAAACAATGTTTGGACGAAAAAACTTCGGCGGTTCCGTTGAATACATAATCGTAGGACTCGGCAATCCCGACAAAAAATATGAAAACACGCGCCACAACACAGGCTGGCTCGCGCTTGACTACATCGCGGAAAAGCAGAACTGCCGCGTCAACCGCATAAAGTTCAAAAGCTTTGTGGGCGAATGTAATATGGGCGGCTCAAAGGTTCTGCTTATGAAGCCGACCACCTACATGAACAACAGCGGTCAGGCTGTTGTTGAGGCGATGAATTTTTACAAGCTTCCGCCCGAAAACGTTATAGTAATATTTGACGATATTTCGCTTGACGTGGGCAAAATGCGCATACGCGCAAAGGGCAGCGACGGCGGTCAGAAGGGCATGAGAAGCATTATCTACCTTAGTGGTAAGGACACATTTCCGCGCATAAAAATAGGAATAGGCGCAAAGCCTAACCCCAACTGGGATCTTGCGGACTGGGTGCTGTCAAAGTTTACCGACAGCGAAAAGAAGCTGCTTGAGGAGAAATTCGAGAACGCCGCCAACGCCGCCGAGCTTATTATCAAGGGCGACATTGCGAGGGCGATGAATCTATATAACGGTTAACATGAAACAGATGAACTTTTTGAAAGAGGCAATGCGGAGCAATTCCGTGTTCGCCTCGCTGCAGAAAAATATAAAGCGCGGCAGGTCGCTGTGCGTTTCGGGACTTTCCGCCGTAACAAAGGCAGGCGTGATTTTCTCGCTTTGCGCCGACAGAGATGAACCCGCGCTGTGCATAGCCTCGGACGAGCGCGAGGCGCAGACGCTTTGCAACGATTTGTGCTGCATGGGCTTAAACGCGCTTGTCTACCCCGTTAGGGACTACAACTTTTTGGATTTTCAGAGCCGTTCGCACGAGTATGAGCACGAACGGCTTAAAGCGCTTTTAAAAATTGCCGACTACGGCTGCGACGTTGTGATTGCCTGTCTTGACGCGGCAAGTCAGCTCACCGTTCCGCGAGACGTACTGCTCAACTCCATTCTGTTTTTAAAGGAAGGCAGAGAGGTACCCGTTGAAAAGGCGGTGCGCGCGCTTACGCTGCTCGGCTACGAGCGTTTTGACGCGGTCGAGGGCAGCGGTCAGTTTTCGCTGAGAGGCGGAATACTCGACTTCTTCATGCCCGACGCGGAATATCCCGTGCGCGCGGAGTTCTGGGGCGACGAGATCACCGACCTGAGCTATTTTGACATTGAAACACAGCGCCGCTTTAAAAAGGCCGGAGAAATAAGCCTTACGCCCTCAACCGAGATCATTATTGAGGACAAGGACGCGCTCGCGGATAAAATCACTCACATGGCAGGACTTCTGCGCGGCAAGGCTGCGGCAAAAGCGCGCGAGCGTCTGTACAGCGAAGCAGAGCAGATAAGAAGCGGGATTACTCTTGCGAACGCCGACAAATTTATTGCGCAGATTTACGGCAAGCCCGAATGTCTTTTTGACTATTTTGACCGCGACTCGCTGTTTTTCCTTTCGGAATACAACAACATCCGCGACCGCGGAAAGGCTATGGATTTTCAAAGCTCCGAGCTTTTGCAGCAGAGCTTTGCTGACGGCGTTCTGGCGCGCGGCTTTGACCGATTTACGCTTACATGGAACGAATGCTCCGAGCTTTTTGCCGCTCACGGAGTTACGCTGCTCGAGGGCTTTGTGCACGGAAGCATAGATTTGCCGCTGAGCGAGACCTACAGCTTTACTTTAAAGCAGCTTACGCAGTGGAACGGCTCGTACAATCAGCTAAGCGAGGACTTAAAGGGACTGTTCACCCCTCAGAGCCGCGGCATTGTTCTTGCAGGCACACAGCGCGCGGCGAATAATTTATACGAAAGCTTAAAGGGCGACGGATACTCAGTTGAGCTTGCGGACAATCCAAAAGCCCTTTCAAAAGGAAAAATATATGTAAGTCAGGGAGCGCTAAGCGCCGGCTTTGAAAGCCCCGGCGACAAGTTCTTTTTGATTACCTACGGTCAGAGCGCGTACCGACCTCAGCAAAAGAAGCGCAAAGCAAAAAAGGAAGGTCAGGAAATTTACAGCCTTTCCGAGCTGAGCGCGGGCGATTACGTTGTACACAGCGTTCACGGAATAGGCGTGTTCAGCGGAATACGCAAAATTGACACCCACGGAATTACAAAAGACTACATCAAGATCGACTACGCAAAAGGCGACGTGCTCTATGTCCCCGTAACTCAGCTTGATATGGTAGCAAAATACATTGGAGCGCAGGAAAACGGACGGGTAAAACTGAACCGTCTCGGCTCTCAGGACTGGCAAAAAGCCAAGGCGAGGGTAAAATCCTCTGTTAAGGACATAGCAAAGGAGCTTATTGCGCTTTACTCCGCGAGAATGAAAGCCAAGGGCTACGCGTTTTCGCGCGATAACGAATGGCAGCGCGATTTTGAGGCAAGCTTTGAATATGAGGAAACGCCCGACCAGCTCTCATGCTCAGACCAAATCAAGCGAGACATGGAAAAGACCTCGCCGATGGACAGACTGCTGTGCGGCGACGTAGGCTTCGGAAAAACCGAGGTGGCGCTGAGAGCCGCGTTCAAGTGCGTTGCGGACTCAAAGCAGTGCGCTCTGCTCTGCCCCACCACGATCCTGGCGTGGCAGCACTACCAAACCGTCACAAAAAGATTTGAGGGCTACCCGATAAGAGTTGAGCTGCTGTCGCGTTTCCGCACGCCAAAGCAGCAAAAGGAAATACTTGAAAGATTAAAGCGCGGCGAGGTCGATATGATCGTCGGAACTCACAGACTGGTTCAGAAGGACGTCGTTTTCCGCGACCTCGGACTTGCGATCATAGACGAGGAACAGCGTTTCGGCGTTCAGCAAAAGGAACGCTTCAAGGAGCTTGTTAAAAACGTAGACGTGCTCACGCTATCCGCTACCCCGATCCCGCGCACGCTCAACATGGCTATGAGCGGACTGCGCGATATGAGCGTTATTGAGGAAGCTCCGCTAAACCGTCAGCCCGTTCAAACTTACGTTCTTGAACATGACGAGGCGGTGATCAACGAGGCTATCAGGCGCGAGCTCAGGCGCGGAGGTCAGGTATTTTACCTGCACAACAACGTTGAAACAATAAATTCATGCGCAAACCGAATTCTTGAAGCCGTACCCGAGGCGAGGATCGCAATCGGTCACGGCAAGATGAAGGAGCACGAGCTAAGCGAGGTTTGGCGGCAGATGCTCGACCAGGAGGTTGACGTTCTGGTCTGCACCACTATTATCGAAACGGGAGTAGACCTGCCCAACGCCAACACACTTATTATTGAAAACGCCGACTGCATGGGACTTTCTCAGCTCCACCAGCTGCGCGGCCGCGTTGGAAGAAGCGCGCGCAGAGCGTACGCATACTTTACATTCCGCCGCCAGAAGGTGCTGACCGATATTCAGCAGAAACGGCTCTCCGCAATCAGGGAGTACACCGAGTTCGGCAGCGGATTCAAAATAGCTATGCGCGACCTTGAGCTCAGAGGAGCCGGAAATATTATGGGCGCGCAGCAGCACGGTCACATGGAGAGCGTGGGATATGATATGTATCTCAAGCTGCTCGGTGAAGCGGTCAACGAGGAAAAAGGCGTTGAAACCCAAAACGCCGACCTTGACTGCCTGATTGACCTGAACATTGACGCCCACATTCCCGAAAGCTATGTTGAAAGCCTTACTCTACGGCTTGACGTATACAGGCGCATTGCCGATATCCGCAGCAGCGAGGACGCCGACGACGTTCGCGACGAGCTTGTTGACCGCTTCGGCAAGATTCCTCCCTCCGTTCACGGACTGATTGACGTTGCGCTTATCCGAAACAAAGCGCATTCGATGGGAATATACGAGATCCGTCAAACAGATTCCTCTGTAAACCTCTTTGTCAAGGAGCTGAAATCGCCCGTTGTTGCCGATTTACTTATCGCTCTCAACGGAAAAGCGTCGCTTAACGCGGGCACAAAACCCTATTTGAGCATCAAATGCCCGTCTGATAAAGCCTCGGTAAGCGTGCTCAAGGAGCTGTTTAAGCTTTGATTGTGAAAAGATTGTGAAATTTTCATAAAATTTTGAGAAAATGTAGACATTTAAGAATTTTTTGTGTATACTTATAAGGTACGCACCCATGCTCTATTGCAGGCTGCATGGGAAATTTGTTTTAAGGATGGTAAAAAATATGAAACCCTCAATTAAATTGGGTTCTTTGTTACTGGCTATCATGATGGCTTTCACCGCTGTTGCGGCAGGCTGCATCTTTAACAAAGAATGGTCTTACAAAACGAGCGAAAAAGAGCTCCCCATTGGCGTTTACATCTACTGCCTCAACAACGCTTACGCAACAGCAAAAGGCTACGCCGAGAAGCTCGACGGTTATGACAGCGAAAAAGATTCATGGCTCGACATGGAAATCACAGACGACGACGGCAACAAAGAAGTTGCACGCAAATGGATAAAAGACAAGGCTCAGGAAACCTGCCTCACCTTCCTTGTAATTGAGGAACAGATGAAGGCTGAAAAGGCTACCTATGACGAGGCTAACCTTGAGAACTATCAGAAGCAGGCTAAGCAGTACTGGGAAGTTGGCGTTCAGCAGCAGTACCAGCAGACTCCCGCTTTGAACCTGACATACGCAAAATACGGTATTTCGCTTGAAAGCTTCAGCTACTCATACGCGGACATGAACGTTAAGCAGGAAGCTTTGTTCTACACCGTATACGGCAAGGGCGGCTCAAAGGAAGTTAAGGACGACGAGCTTAATAAGTTCTTTACCGACAAATACGTAAGCTACAGCTACTACAGCGCTCCGCTGTATACAGCTACAACCGATGAAGCAGGTCAGCAGAGCAATGTTGCAATGAGCGACAAGAAAATCAAAGAGCTCAAGGATCAGTTCAACGGCTACGCAAAAGACATCAACGGCAAGGGCAAGTCTCTTGACGATGTAAATAAAGCATATCAGAAAAAGAGCAACGACAAAACAATTGAACCAACCAAAAACACCGAGCAGCTTGAGAAGGTTTCTATGGGCGATGACTTCAAGAAGGCTCTTGAAAAGCTCGGCAACAAAAAAGCTACTACAATTACTGTAGGCGAAAAAGAAAACGCAATGCTCTACTTCATCTACAAGGACAACATCAAGGACGTCGCAAAGACATATCTTAAGGACGGCCAGCAGAAAAAGACTGTTCTTGCGGCAATGAAGTCAGAGGAATTCACCAAATACCTCAAAGACCTCACCAAAGAGATCAAGTACGAAAAGAACAGCGCGGTTGACGGATACGATCCCAAGATGTTCTTTGAACCCGTTAAGGCTACAACAGCACCTGCTACTACCGTAAGCTCTGACGAGTAACAGCATCTCTTTATGTGTAGAAAGGAGATATGTATGAACAAACATTCAAGACTCATTACAGCTCTTTTAGCACTGATTTTTTGCTTTAGCGCAATTACCGCATTTTCAGTAACCCCTGTATACGCTGAGGGACAAGTTGGCGAAGGCGCCGGCGGAGAGGGCGGCGAAGGCGGCGGAGAAACTCCCGTAGTTGACCCCGAACCCGTCTACACCGACCCCATCACTCCCGAGCCCGAGCCTGTATATACAGACCCTGTTGTTCCCGAGCCCGTTTACACCGACCCTGTTAGTCCCGGCGATGGCGGCGGCTCAGGTTCAGGCGGTTCAGGCGGCGGAAGCTCCGACAGCGGCTCAGGCTCAGGCAGTTCAGGCGGCGGAAGTTCCGACAGCGGCTCAGGCGGCGGCAACAATGACAGCAGCTCGGTTTACTATGACAGCGACGGCAATCAGCACGCCAATCAGTCTGACGTATACGTCGGCGGCGGTCAGAGCTATGCCCCTCCCGTGAGCACAGCTCCCTCGGTCGGTCTGGTAAAAACCGAAAAGAACATTGACGTAAACGAGCTCTCAAAGAACGACTGGAACGATATTAAAGCAAGTCTGCAGAAGGCTTCCAAGGGCGGTTCAGCCTCCGACGGCGACGACTTCTCGTTCATTCAGAAGAACACCGCCAAGGAGGATAACGGACACATGGTATTCGTGCTCGGACTCGCACTGGTTATTCTCAGCGTTGCGGGCTTCTCGTATCTCATAATCTCAGCGGTTATGAGACGCAAAAAAATCAAGGCGGGCGGCGTTTCTTCATCAGGCGCGCACTCCGCAGGCTCTTCGCACTACCGTGCCGACAACGATTATGACGACGGCTACAAGGCTTCCTCAAAAAAGGCAAGCAAGTTTGATACCGCCGACATTCCAAACGTCAAGGCAACAAAGTCCAAGGGCGGAAAAAGATACAGATAATTAACGCAAAAAAGCCGACTCAAAAACGAGTCGGCTTTTTGTTTTTTGTAGGGAATTACCCCTGTGTAATTCCTGCAAATATCCTTGATTTCGTCATACACAGGGGTCGTTCCCTACTATCAAATCGAGTAGGGCGGAATAGCTCCGCCCTCTCACACCACCGTACGTGCCGTTCGGCATACGGCGGTTCAATTTAATT
>Ga0326513_10000528_pt1 | contig 32522 bp, 34 predicted proteins | sample 2_2465_0518_D_FD_203654 | JGI IMG/M metagenome (GOLD analysis project Ga0326513, IMG submission 203654) | Bovine rumen microbial communities from UC Davis, California, United States - 2_2465_0518 | ecosystem: Host-associated > Mammals > Digestive system > Stomach > Rumen | place: USA...
TGATGATGGCGAATGTGACGGCTTCCGCACAGTTAAACGACAGTATTTCTATGGACACCACCGTGTGGTATAACCAGACACAGCAGTTGGACGAAGTGGTGGTAAAGAGTCGTCTTCCCAAAACAAAATTGAAGGGTAACTCGTTGGTGACACGCATCAAGGGTTCGGTACTCGCGCAGTCAGGAACAGCCAAGGAGATGTTGGCCAAGGTGCCTGGTATGACTCTGAAGGGCGACGAACTGGAAGTGCTGGGCAAGGGGACGGTTTCGGTTTCGACTTGAATACTGGTTTTAATCAGGACTTGAGGTTTGGCGAGAGCGACCCCAGTGCCCAGCTGAACCTGCGCTACCGCCATAACAACCTCGACCTGTTTGGTATGGTGAACTACTGGAAATGGGACCAGACGTCACTTTACTATGATGACCAGTCGAACTATCTGCCTACTGATAAGGGAGTCTTGAACATCGTTCAGAATTCTCAAGTTTAAATGACCTTCATACCGCAATGTATCCTGACCCCAATGATACACTATAAATATAAGATCTACTAGTTTTTTCCTTTGTTGATGATGTAGATGCCAAGTGCAGCCAGGCCTCCGGCTATGGCGTATTTCGGATGGAAGATCTCACCAAGACAGAGGCATGAGGTAACGGCTCCTACGATGGGAATCAGCGAATTGTAGATGGCCACTTTTCCCACAGGATTAAGGCTGAGCAGTTTGTTGTAGAGCGCGAATCCGATAGCAGAGATTGCTATGAGCAAAATCAAACAGATGATGCCGAGCAAATTCACATTAGGTAATGTACCGCCCATAACAAGTCCTGGGATGATGAGCAGCAAGCCTCCGATGGTGAGACTGTAGCCTGTTCCTACAAAGACATCCACTCGTCGGCTCAGTCCGCGGGTCATCAGGTTAGCCGTGGCCCCACAGATGGCATTGAGGATAATCATGCCGTCGCCCAGCCAGGTAAACCGTCCGCTTTCGGATCCACCGAGGTTCAATGCCAGTATCCCGCTGAAACCTACGGCACAGCCAAGCATCTTCCGAGAAGTCAACTTGTCGCTCTTAAAACAGGCACATGCCAGCAACACCACCAGGAATGTGCTCAGCGAATTGAGAATGGCAGCCCGCGAACCTTCACTATGTGACATACCTACATAGAAGAAGAAATAGTGGAGCGTGGTGTTCATCAATGCAAAGGCAAGGATAAAACGCCAGTCAATAAGACGGCTTGTCCGAAAAGACCGTCCATTACTACGGGCAACAGACAGAACAATCAGACCTGCCGCAGCAAAGCGAATGCCAGCAAAGAGCATCTTACTGCCCGTCATGTCAGCCGTGATACCAAATGCATTGAAACCCACTTTAATGAGCGGGAATGCCCATCCCCATGCTATTGCGGCTGTGAGGGCAAAAATCACCACCCATACAGGCTTCTGAAATATGGATATCTGTTCCATCACCAAATGCTATGTTTGAATCAACTTTTGTTAATTATCAGTGCAAAGATACCTATTTTTCAGTAATTTTCGCTAACTTTGCCGAATGATTTAAATGATTTTAGAGAAATTGATATGACTCCACAAGAAAAAAGAAATCAAAAGATGGCCGAACAGATAATCAAGAATCTGAACCGACGCCATATAGAGGGCTTCTATTGTCCTACTAACGAGGATGCCGTAAAGAAGGTTTTAGAACTGATACCCGACGGTAGCTCCGTGACATGGGGCGGTACGATGACCGTTCGTGACCTTGGTATTCCTGATGCTCTAAGAAGCAGAGGGACTTTAGAAGTGCTTGACCGTGACTTAGTAGAGACTCCAGAGGAAAAACAGGCCATGTATCTAAGAGCATTCTCGACGGATGTTTACCTTACCAGTGCCAATGCAATCTCTGAGGATGGTGTTATCGTGAATATCGACGGCAATGGTAATCGTGTGGCAGCAATAACCTGGGGACCCAAGAAGGTGATCTTCGTAATAGGTTTGAACAAAGTATCCCAGACGATAGAGGCTGCACTTTCAAGGGCAAGGGGAACGGCATCACCAATTAATGCTGCGCGTTTCGATATTAAGACCCCATGCCAAAATGATGGTATATGCCACAACTGTAACTCCCCCGAATCAATCTGTAACTACGTTCATTTCCTAAGAAATTCACCCAAAGGCCGACACATCGTAGTGCTTGTAGGTGATAATCTTGGATATTAGGGGCAAAATGCACGTGATATTATACGATTACAAATTATGAGGTATTTTACCATTATTTCCATGATGCTGGTAACATTACTGGCATCGGCACAGGAGAATCTGCAGCGGGGCGCGATAGCCTCAAGTGAGAAGAAAACCTTCAACACATTGAAGGTGAATCCGATAACAAGTGTGAAGAATCAGTACCGCAGCGGCACCTGCTGGGACTATGCCACGCTGGGGTATTTCGAGAGTGAGATACTCCGTAAGACAGGTAAGACCTACGACCTCTGCGAGATGTTTGTGGTAAACAAGGACTATATGGACAACGCCACTCACTATGTGCGCATGCACGGCTACAGTCAGATATCAGAGGGCGGCTCATGCGATGATGTGCTTGAGGTGATACGCCAACACGGCATATGTCCCGAGGATGCTATGCCAGCACCTGGCTCACTGACTGGCGACTCGCTTGCCAACTTCAAAGTATTCTTCCCGGAGCTGGAGCGCATGGTGAGAAGCATCGTAAGAAAGGATGCAAAGGAGCCACTACCCCACTGGCAGGATAGTGTAATGGCAATGATAGAGAAATATGTAGGCCGTTGCCCGGAGTCATTTGTCTACGAGGGTAAGACATACACTCCGAAGTCGTTTGCAGAGAGTCTTGGTCTCAATCTCGACGACTACGTGAGTCTAACCAGCTACACCCATCATCCGTTCTTCAAGTGGTTTATCATCGAAGCCCCATACAAATGGCGCCTGAAACCCAGCTATAACATCCCTATCGACCAGCTGATGGACGTACTAGACAAAGCTCTAGATGCAGGCTATACTGTGGCTTGGGGAGGTGATGTATCAGGCAATTTCACCCGCACAGGACTTGCCATGCTACCCGATGGCATTACTCCTACACAGGAGATGCGCCAAGAGCAGTGGAACGACTGGCGCTTCACCTACGATCATGTTATGCTTATCTACGGAAAGGCCGTTGACGAAAAAGGCAAGCCATACTATATGGTAAAAAACTCATGGGGCAAGAGCGGACAATACAAAGGCATCTGGTATATGTCGCGCGACTTCATTAAGCTGAATACCACATACCTCTTTCTTAACCGCCACGCACTACCCGACAATCTGCGTTCGGCAGTCGAAAACTCTGCACTTTTTTGATTTTCTGAGTCCAAAAACACAAAAAAAAGAGCCTCTGAGAGGTGAAAATTCATAAAATTCGAAAAAAAATCGGGAAATATTTTTGTAATCGACTGAAAATTAGTACCTTTGCAGTCCGAAATCGAACAATTATCGATATACACATTATTAATATATAGAGAAAAGTAGAAATGACAAAAGCAGAAATCATCAAGAAGATTGTGGCAGAGACCGGTCTCGGCAACAAAGAAGTTGCAGTGGTGGTAGAGGCATTCATGGAGGAAGTGCGTAACAGTCTGGCAGACGAGCGCGAGAACGTTTACCTTCGTGGCTTCGGCACATTCCACGTAAAGCGCCGCGCAGCCAAGACAGCACGTAACATCTCGAAGAACACAACAATCATGGTAGAGGCTCACGACTATCCCGCTTTCAAGCCGTCAAAGAGCTTTTTGGACAAAATGAAATAATCAATTTAAATAGTTACAATTATGCCAAACGGAAAAAAGAAGAAGGGCCACAAGATGGCTACTCACAAGCGTAAGAAGAGACTGCGCAAGAATCGTCATAAGAGCAAGTAAGCTCTGACGACGGCACTGTAAAAATACAGAGCCACAGTAAGGAAATGAAAGGAGTGTGTCGGCAATCCAAAAAGGATGCGACGCACCCTTTCGAGTTTTTAACAAGTCAAGAGAAAACGTAAGAAAAGACAATGACAAGCGAAGTGATCATCGATGTGCAGCCTAAGGATATCTCCATTGCACTGCTCGAAGACAAGACGCTGGTGGAATACCAGAAAGAGCAGCGCACGGCATCCTTTACGGTGGGCAACATCTATGTGGCAAAGGTGAAAAAACTGATGCCTGGACTCAACGCCTGTTTCGTTGACGTGGGAGCAGAACGAGTGGCGTTCCTCCATTATCTTGACTTGGGTGCTCAATTCAGCTCATACGAGAAATACCTCAAACAGGTAGTGAGCGACAGAAAGAAACTCTATCCCATACAGAAGGCCAACATCCTACCGAAGCTTCCTAAGGACGGAAGCATTGCCAATACGCTGAAGGTAGGCGACGAGGTACTGGTACAGATTGTGAAGGAACCCATCAATACCAAGGGACCACGACTCACATGTGAACTGAGCTTTGCAGGAAGATACCTGGTACTGATGCCTTTCGAGGATACCGTTTCTGTCTCGACAAAGATTAAGAAAGGCGAGGAGCGCAGCAGACTCAAACAGCTCATACAGAGCATTAAACCTAAGAACTTCGGTGTGATAGTACGCACTGTGGCTGAGGGAAAGAGAGCTGCTGAACTTGATGCCGAACTCAAAATCCTGCTCAAGCGTTGGGAAGACACTATCACCAAAGTACAGAAGACAACAGAAAGACCTCAACTGTGCTTTGAGGAACAGAGCCGCGCAGTGGCACTGCTGCGTGACCTGTTTAACCCAAGCTACGACGGCATTCATATCAACGACACAGAGATGTGTCAGCAGGTACAGGAATACCTCGGACTGATTGCCCCGGAGAAGAAAGACATCGTGAAGCTATACAATGGCAGGGTGCCTATCTTCGACAACTTCAACGTTACCAAGCAGCTGAAGTCAGGATTCGGAAAGACCGTGAACTACCAGCACGGAGCCTATCTTATCATCGAACATACGGAAGCCATGCACGTGGTGGATGTGAACAGCGGAACACGTCTTAAGAAAGAGAACGGACAGGAAGCCAATGCGCTGGAGACCAACCTCGGAGCTGCCGATGAGTTGGCAAGACAGCTGAGACTACGAGACATGGGAGGAATCATCGTAGTGGACTTCGTGGACATGAAACTGGCTGAAGACCGCCAGATACTCTACGAGAGGATGTGTAAGAACATGCAAAAAGACCGCGCTAAGCACAACATCCTACCGCTCTCGAAGTTCGGACTCATGCAGATAACACGACAGAGAGTAAGACCTGCAATGGACGTGAATGTCGAAGAAGAATGTCCCACCTGTCATGGTAGCGGAAAAATCAAGTCGAGCATACTCTTCACCGATCAGCTGGAGAGCAAAATTGACACCCTGGTCAACAAGATTGGAATACACAAGTTCTACCTGCACGTTCACCCCTACGTGGCTGCATACATCAACAAGGGCATGGTTAGCCTGAAGATGAAATGGCAGATGAAATACGGACTGGGAGTGAAGATCGTGCCATCACAGAAACTGGCGTTCCTACAGTATGAGTTCTATGACGCCGACAGGCAGTTCATAGACATGAAGGAAGAAATTGAAACCATGTGATTATGCTGACACTGAAGGTGATTTTCTGGGTATGTGTGGCTGTGGTATTCTATACCTATTTAGGATACGGAATGCTTCTATGGCTCATCATCAGTATCAAGAGGCTTGTGAGGGGGAAGCAGTCCCCCACCCCGATGCCCACAGACGATGAGCTGCCAACAATGACACTCATGATATGCGCCTACAATGAGCAAGACGTGGTAAAAGAGAAAATGCAGAATACCCGCGCCCTGGACTATCCGAAGGATAAGTTCAGGGTGATGTGGGTAACTGACGGAAGCAACGACCGCACTAACGAGTTGCTGAAAGAATACCCCGAAGTAGATATCGTATTCTCGCCCGAGCGCAGAGGAAAGACAGCTGCACTGAAACACGGACTCAGAGAGCTGAAGACACAGTATGTGGCTTTTACTGATGCCAACACTATGATTAACAGCGGAGCCATGAAGGAGATAGCAAGACTGTTTATGGACAAGACCGTTGGCTGCGTGAGCGGAGAGAAACGTGTGGCAGCACGAAAGGAAGGCGAGATGGCTGCCGAGGGAGAAGGAATGTACTGGCGCTATGAGAGTACGCTGAAAAAATGGGACTCAGAGCTCTATTCCACTATGGGAGCAGCAGGAGAACTCTATGCTATAGACCCTAAGCTGGTGCGCGAGGTGCCAGACAACGCATTACTCGACGACTTCATGATGTCGATGTATATCGTAGATGAAGGCAAACGTATCGCCTACTCTCCCGATGCCTACGCCATGGAATACGGCTCTGCTGATATACATGAGGAATCAAAGCGTAAGAGACGTATCGCGGCAGGTGGTCTGCAGAGCATCTGGTGGTTGAGAAAAATGCTTAACCCGCTGAGACAGCCACTGGTGGCTTTCCAGTATATCAGCCACAGAGTGCTAAGATGGAGCGTCACACCTATAGCGATGGTGATAATGCTGGCTGTTAACTCCATGCTCGTGGCTTTAGGAGCTGGAACAATCTACACCATTATCCTGGCCCTGCAGATACTATTGTATCTTGCAGCACTGGCAGGATATATCATGAACGAGCACGGACACAAGAACAAAATGCTGTATACTGCCTATTATTTCGTGTTTATGAACCTCAACGTGTTCCGCGGAATGGCATATCTCAGAACGCATAGTAACAGCGGTGCATGGGAAAAAGCGAAAAGAAGTTGAAAAGTTTTTTCGTTTTTTATTTGTTTGTTTCAGAAAAAATATGTAATTTTGTACCCAAATAGTCATTTACAAAAAACTTGGTAACAAAGTTATAGTGTAATGAAGGGTATGGAAGATAATGAGAAGGAGCTCCTGCTGCAGAGATTTGCCGAAGTTAACAGGAAACTGAAACTTGCACAAGAGCAGCTGGATATCGCTAACAAGAAAATTAAGGAATACGAAGAGAAAGCCCAGAAAGCGGAGAAGGCGAGCAAGATGAAATCGCTCTTCCTTGCAAATATGAGCCATGAGATCCGTACCCCACTGAATGCTATCGAAGGTTTCTCTAGAGTCATCGCTGAGACAGACTCAGAAGAAGAGAGACTGAAGTACTACCAGATCATCGAAAGCAACAACCAGCGTCTGGGAAATCTCGTCAATGAGATCCTTGACCTATCCCGTGTAGAGTCAGGAGAGATTGCCATCAAGAAAGAGATGACAGATCTCAACACACTCTGCGAGAGCATATTACAGTTGTTTAAGTTCCGTTGTCCAGAAGAGGTGAAGTTGGTATGGCATAAGCCTCTGATGCCGGTACAGATGAATACCGACGTGAACAGACTGACTCAGGTGTTATCCAACCTTGTGAGCAATGCGCTGAAACATACTACTCAAGGAAGTATCACTTTTGGATACAGACTTATCGACGATACACAAAACATCGAGTTCTATGTGAAGGATACCGGTTCAGGTATCGAACCAGAGTTCATGAAGCATATCTTCGACACATACGCCTCGCAGGATGCGGAAAAGAGCCAGGGTTTCGGACTGGGACTTGCTCTCTGTAAGATCATCGTTGAGAAACTGGGAGGCTCTATAAGCTGTAACTCAGTACTTGGACAGGGCTCGCAGTTTATCTTCATGCTGCCATTCGAAGGTACAGTAGGAGGAATGAATACTGAGCACACCACTACCACCAACGTGAGAACAATCCGTGTGAGTGAGCGTTCGGCAAAGTTCATGAAGAGCGTACTCGTGGCAGAAGACGAAGACAGCAACTACGAGCTGGTGAAGATTGTGCTCCAGAAGCGCTACCGTCTGATACGTGCCCACAACGGTATCGAGGCAGTACAGATGAACGAGGACGAGCATCCTGACCTTATACTCATGGATATCCGTATGCCTGGAATGAATGGTCTCGACGCTACACGTATCATCAAAGAGGTAAACCCCAACACTCCGGTGATAGCACTCAGCGCCTACGCCTTCGATGAGAATATCCGCGAGGCAAAGGCAGCAGGATGTGACGAGTTTATGGCCAAGCCCTTCCGTGTGGAGAACCTCATAGACATCGTAAAGAAATATATTGGCTAAAGAAAAGAAAAAGATATGGGAAAACTGGCAGTACAGAAATATTTCTCGTTTATGATACTGATCGTCACCGTTCTGATGATGATCTTTACGTTTGTAGGACTCTTTGGCGGAAATGTCAATCCTGCAGGAAACACGGCAAGAGCCCTGCTGGTATATGCACTTCCGCTACTGATAATAGGAAATGTGATACTGTTGCTTTACTGGCTCATTATGAGACGATGGCACTGGATGCTAATGCCGCTGATAACGATACTGTGCTGCATACCATATATCGGAACGCTATATCAGATAGGAGGTCCTGACGAGGTAGCAGAGAAGCAGCCCGGACTGAAGATTGCATCATACAACGTGGCACTCTTCGGACGTGAGACATCAGGATTCATGGCTCAGGACATTCTTTCGGAAATGAAGAAACAGAAGGTTGACATACTCTGTCTCCAGGAGTATTCTGACCGCAGTGGAGACAAAGTGAACTCAGAGTCGTATAAGGAGTATTTCCCTTATATGGTAATGGGACAGAACGATATGGTGATTTACAGCCGATATCCTATCGTAAGGTCGAAGAACATACCGTTTGAAATGACCAACAACAGTGCGATGTGGGTAGAGGTAAAGATCAACGATCAGGTGATAAGAGTGTATAACGCCCACATGGAGACCACAGGTATCAACAGTGCTTTACGCCATGCAGCAAAAGCTCAGATGGCCACAGGAATAGAAGTTGAGTCAAACGCTGTGCTAAGGAGTATCTACGGCTCATACACCATAGGAATGATGGCACGTGCTGGACAGGCTAACATTCTGGCTATGGATATGAGAGAGGCAGAGGTGCCACTCATCGTATGCGGTGACTTCAACGATGTCCCCTATTCATATGTCTATAACACGATGAAGGGTGACCTCGTTGACGGATTCAAGGAGTGCGGAAGCGGATTTATGTACACCTTCAGAGGAGGAAAGAAAATGGTGCGTATCGACTATATCTTCCACGATGAAATGTTCAAGGGACTGACGTTTTACAAGAAGGAACTCACCTACTCCGACCACTACCCTGTATTCTTGAAGTTAGAGATGAACAAAGAATAAAAATAATCCCTGGCCGCTGAGGTCAGGGATTTTTTTATACTATCTTGAATCGTACTCTGAACGACCGTTGCTGTTCATCCCAGTTTGTGCCAAGCATCTCAAAACGCCCTATCTGAGAGGTTGAGCGTACATGCTTACCGATGCAAGGACACACGTCGTAGTCACCTATACGGACAAGACGGATAGTGTCGGAGGCATCGTCGGGAAGACTATCGAGGGAAATCTCCTCAGGAAGGTCATCACGGGTAACAAACTCGAAGGTAACAGGGAGATCCTCGTCGATAAGCTCATTCATTCGGCGCTCAATCTCCTTCTCCTCCTGACGCGAGGGTTTGTGGTCGAGATAGAAACTCATCTTACTCTTCTTACGCTCCACATGGGCATTATAACTCCTCCCACAGCCGAAGATACGGATCATCGTCTGGTTTAAGAGATGCTCTGCTGTATGTGCTGGAGGAAACTCCTCTTTGTTATGCTCGTTGAGTATATAATCGGCCATATTCTGTCAGGCTTTGAATTTGAGGACTACAGCGCCGAGGGCTTCTACATCGACGGATACATAACACTCGCGACGCATCTGACGCTTGATCTCCTTGCCTGTTAGTAGATCGACAGCGGTGACACTCTTACGCTCGTGGAGCTTCAAATAGTCGAAGGCATGAGCTGGGAGGGTGACATCCATCGTGGTGGGCTGTTCACTGAAGTTTGCCACTACGAGCAAGGTATCTGAGCCTGCCTTACGTAAGAAGGCATACTGCTGAGTTGTGTCGCCATTAGCATACATAAGGTCGAAAGACACACCTTCCGTCACAGCCTTTTCGCTGCGAGCAATATTGATGATCTTATCGTAAATCTCCTTCAAGCGCTTCTCATCGGCATTGAGCTTTCTCTTGAAAGCACGTACGAGGGTGTCAACACTCCAATAGTCGAAGATCGTGGTGCGCCCATCATTGCCGCTGAAACCTTCCTTGTCCATACCCTTCTCACCATACTCCTGTCCTGCATAGATCATCAGCGGATTCTGCTGGAGCAGAGCCGATACTGCAAGAGCGGGGATTCCCTTTCGGGCATCGCCTGCGAAGAAACTGCTGGCGATACGCTGCTCGTCGTGGTTCTCGAGGAAATAGAGCATGTGGTTGCGGATGTCATCAGTGGCCTGCCATGCACCTGTAATAGCATGAGTGGAGAGATTTCCACGCATCACCTCACGGAGAGTGTCGTACATGCCTACCTTATCATACAGATAGTCGAAGCCGGCACCAAGATAATTACGATATTCAGCAGGATTGTATACCTCACCGATGAAAATAATGTCAGGATAGATAAACTTCAATTTGTCTGTAGCCCAGCGCCAGAAGTCGGCAGGTACCATCTCCGCCATATCACAACGGAAACCATCGACACCCTTCTTTGCCCAGAAGAGCAGGATGTCCGTCATCTTACTCCAAGTGTTGGGGATAGGATTGAAATGGCCCACTCGACCTGCATAGTAATCCAAGCCGTAGTTGAGTTTTACTGTCTCGTACCAGTCGTTCATGCCTGGGGCATTATTGAAACAGTCATTACCTGTGGCTTTAGCGGGTTCCTCGATATATGGTTCTACCTCACCATGATAAAGGTCGAAGTAAGGTGTGAAGCGCTGACCAGGGCAGTAATAGAAATTATTCTGGGGATCAAATCCATTCTGTGGGTTATCCTCCTCACCAAGATCCTTCACGCCCTCAGGCTTGCAGATGGAGTGATACTGGCGTGCAACATGATTAGGCACAAAGTCAATGATAACCTTCATGCCTGCCTTATGAGTGCGCTCAATGAGAGCCTCAAACTCTGACATACGCTTATCGACATCTACTGCGAGATCAGGATCGACATCGTAATAGTCAGTGATAGCATATGGAGAACCTGCCTTACCTTTTACGATAGCAGCGTGATTCCTGGGAATGCCATAGACTGTATAGTCAGTCTGGGTGGCATGGCGGATGATACCTGTGTACCATATATGGCTCACGCCCATCTCCCTGATTTTCTTCAGGGCGCTGGGCGTGAAGTCGTTCATCTTTCCGCATCCGTTTTCTTCTATGGAACCATTCTCCTTACGGGTGGTATTCTTATTACCATAGAGACGGGTGAAAATCTGATAGAGTACTAATTTCTCACTTTTCATTATTCAGCTACTTCGATACCGTGAGCAGAAACCTCCTTATTGATCTTTACAATCATACCCTGAAGAGCTTTGCCAGGACCACACTCTGTGAAGTCGTCGGCACCATCGGCAATCATGTTCTCTACGCTCTGAGCCCAACGTACTGAGCTTGTAAGCTGTGCAATAAGGTTTGCCTTGATCTCAGCGGGATCAGTGTGAGGCTTACCATCAACATTCTGATATACAGGACACTTTGGAGCCTTGATCTCTGTCTGCTCGATAGCAGCCTGTAGCTCATCCTTTGCAGGCTGCATCAGAGGAGAGTGGAAAGCACCACCTACCTTCAGAGGCAGGGCACGCTTGGCACCAGCAGCCTTCAACTGCTCGCAAGCCTCATTAATGGCATCGATATTACCAGAGATAACGAGCTGTCCGGGACAGTTGTAGTTTGCAGGAACTACAACTCCCTTGCCCATCTTGCTTACCTCAGCGCAGATCTCCTCGATCTTCTCGAAAGGAAGAGCGATGATGGCTGCCATTGTAGAAGGCTGAGCCTCGCAAGCTTTCTGCATCGCCATAGCACGGGCATAAACGAGCTTCAGACCATCCTCAAAACTGAGGGCACCAGCGGCTGTGAGAGCAGAGAACTCACCAAGAGAGTGACCTGCTACCATCTTTGGCTCAAAAGCCTCGCCCATGCAGAGGGCAGAGATTACGCTGTGGAGGAATACTGCAGGCTGAGTAACCTTAGTCTGCTTCAGCTCATCGTCAGTACCTTCGAACATGATGTCGGTAATACGATAGCCGAGAATATCGTTGGCCTTCTCAAAAAGTTCCTTTGCCATTGGGTTGGTATCGTAAAGATCCTTACCCATACCTGTGAACTGTGCCCCCTGTCCGGGAAAAACAAATGCTTTCATTTTCTTTTTACCTTTTACTTTTTTACCTTTTTACCTATTTTTATTCCTTTCAGGGTGCAAAATTACTTATTTTTTCTGAAAGATTACCCTAGAAACTAAAATTTTTAGCTAAAGCGAGCTTAATATCGAAAATTTTGTGTAAGTTTGCACTTTAGAAAGAGAAAAGTATTTGGAAATGAAGTTAATTGTCATCACCAAACCTACATTTTTCGTTGAGGAAGACAAGATTCTTGTCAACCTTTTCGAAGAAGGCCTGGAAAACCTTCACCTGTGCAAACCAGGATCATCACCGATGTATTCAGAGCGTCTGTTGACACTTCTGGGTGAAGACCTGGCAGGGAAAATTACCGTCCACAATCATTTCTATCTAAAAGAAGAGTACAAGCTCAAGGGCATTCATATCGACGATGCCCATACAGAGCCGCCATTAGGCTACAAAGGCAATATCACCCGCACATGTCACGCAATCAGAGAACTGAAGGAGGCAAAGAAACAATCTAACTATGTGTTCCTCCAGTCTATCTTCGACAGTCAGACAGTAAGTAGTGAGAAGCAGTCGTTTACTGCTGAGGAACTGAAAGAGGCATCACGTCAGGGACTCATCGACAAGAAAGTGTATGCTCTTGGAGGTATGAATATCGACAATATCAAGTATGCCAAGGATCTGGGATTTGGAGGCATCGTGATATGCGGTGATTTATGGAACCGCTTTGATATCCACAACGAGTTCGACTATAAGGAGCTGCTCATGCACTTCGAGCGACTTCGCAAAGCTATAGACTAGTAATAATATTATATATAACAATGTCAGTTAAAAATTCTTATATGGTTTTTTCAGGTACTGCCACAAAGTACCTTGCAGAGAAAATCTGCCAAAGTCTGGACTGTCCATTAGGACAGCTGCAGATCACGAAGTTCTCCGATGGTGAGTTTGCCGTAAGTTATGAGGAGAGCATCCGCGGACGTGACATCTTCCTCGTACAGAGTACATTCCCCAACAGCGACAATCTGATGGAGTTGCTCCTGATGATCGATGCTGCAAAGCGTGCTTCTGCACGTACCATCAATGCCGTTATCCCCTACTTCGGATGGGCACGTCAAGACAGAAAGGACAAACCCCGTGTAAGCATTGGGGCAAAGCTCATCGCAGACCTTCTGAGTGTGGCTGGTGTGAACCGTGTGATAACAATGGACCTGCATGCAGACCAGATACAGGGATTCTTCGATGTTCCCGTAGATCATCTCTATGGTTCAGGTGTTATCATCCCATATCTTGAGAGCCTGCACCTGGAGGACCTTGTGATTGCATCACCCGACGTAGGCGGTTCGAAGCGTGCCAATACTTATGCCAAATATTTGAAGTGTCCGCTGGTGCTCTGTAACAAGACCCGTGCACGTGCCAACGTAGTAGAGTCGATGCAAATCATCGGCGAGGTAGAAGGAAAGAATGTGGTAATCATCGACGATATGGTAGACACAGCAGGCACCATCACCAAGGCAGCAGACATCATGAAAGAACATGGAGCGAAGACTGTACGTGCATGCGCATCTCACTGTGTGATGTCTGGTCCAGCAAGTGAGAGAGTGCAGAATTCTGCTCTCGAAGAGATTATCTTCACAGACTCTATCCCTTACGCCCAGAGATGTGCAAAGGTAAAGCAGCTGTCAGTAGCTGACATGTTTGCTGAAGCTATCCGCCGAGTTATTGATAATCAAAGCATAAGCGACCTATATATCATCTGATTGTGAAGAAAAGTAAGTATATACTACTGGCAGCAGTATGTCTGATGGCATCTAGCTGCCAGTTTTCATCGAAACAGCGTCAGGCAGAAGAGTGGAAGGCTCTCAATGACACCATTATGGAATGTTCACAGAAGATATCCAATATCGTTGGTGTTATTCAGATGAGTCCGCATACTACAGAGGAGACGCAGAAGAGTCTTCAGCACCAAATAGACAGTATAGACCGCCGGATGAAACAAGCCATCCGCAACTGTATGGAGCGCAATAAGGACAATGACTTAGGAAAATACCTCCGCGAGAACTATAAGGAAGAATAAAAATAATCCCCCGCTCAGACGAGCGAGGGATTATTCATTTTTATAGAACTAATCATTAGCCCTTGAATGCAGGAAGTTCAAACCACTTAACGTAGCAGAAGTCCTGACGGTGAGGCAGATTCTTGTTCTTTGGATACATACGTACGGCACTCTTGTACTGACCGAACTGACGTGGAGCCAACTCAGCCTCGAAGGTATAATTATTACCATCGTGACCTATCATCTTAAGAGGTTCTACAGAGAACACCTTCTCCTCGCCATTCTTGTCGGTATAGATGTTCACCTTCTCAAGTCCTATTGCATCGTCGAGACCTTGCTCGTTGATAACAAACTTAAGCGTGTACTTATTACCAGCCTCGCAGCCTGTTACTGGGAAATCCCACTCTGAAGATACCACGCTAATGGCATCCCAACGCTCAGCAACAGCTTCCTTCCACTGGGCGATATCCTTAGCCAACTTATTGTTGTCCTTAGAAATCTCCTTGAAGCGCTTAGCCTCCTTATTGTAGAATTTCTCGTAATAGTCGTCGAGCTGACGCTTCATCGTGTAGTGAGGAGCAATCTGTGCGATAGAGTTCTTGATAACCTTACACCAGCCCTTAGATATGCCCTTCTTATCCTTATCATAATAGAGAGGAACAATCTCATTTTCAAGCAGACCATAGATAGTAGCAGCGTCGAGCTGATCCTGATAACCCTGGTTCTGATATGTGCGCTTCTCTGTAAGTGCCCATCCGGCACCCTCGCGGTAGCCCTCGAGCCACCAACCATCTTTCACACTGAGGTTTACAACACCATTCATCTCAGCCTTCTCACCAGATGTACCTGATGCCTCAAGAGGACGTGTAGGTGTATTCATCCAGATATCAACACCAGAAACAAGGCGACGAGCCAGCAGGAAGTCATAGTCCTCAAGGAAGATGATCTTGCCCAGGAACTCAGGACGCTGTGAGATCTCATAGATCTTCTTGATGAGCCCCTGTCCTGCGCCATCAGCAGGGTGAGCCTTACCTGCGAAGAGGAACATAACTGGACGCTCAGGATTATTCACAATCTTAGAGAGACGATCAAGGTTCGTAAACAACAAGTGAGCACGCTTGTAAGTAGCGAAACGACGGCAGAAACCAATCATCAGGCAGTTAGGATCCATAGACTCAAGCAATGATACTACACGTGAAGGATCACCCTGATTCTTCAACCATGCATCACGGAACTGATTCTTGATATAGTGAATAAGGTTCTGCTTCATCTCCAGACGTGTTGACCAAAGCTCATCATCAGGACAGTTGTATATACCCTCCCAAAGCTTAGCATTGGACTGGTCACTCATATACTTTGGATCGAGATACTTCTGGTAGATATTTGTCAGCCAGCCTGTTGCAACCCATGTTGGGAAGTGTACACCATTGGTAACATAGCCCACATGGTTCTCCTCAGGGAAGTAGCCCTTCCAGATGGGAGCAAACATCTTCTGAGATACCCAGCCGTGAAGCATAGATACGCCATTAACCTCCTGACAGGTGTTACAAGCAAAGGTAGACATACAGAACTTCTCGCCCTTATCGTTAGGATTGGTGCGACCCATACCGATGAACTCATCCCAAGAGATACCAAGCTTCTGAGGATAGCCACCCATGTACTTGCCAAAGAGGCCCTCGTCGAAGTAGTCGTGACCTGCAGGTACTGGAGTATGTACAGTATAAAGACCTGAAGCACGTACCAGTTCAAGAGCCTGGTTGAATGTCATACCTTCCTCAATATAATCACACAAACGCTGTAAGTTACAAAGAGCAGCGTGACCCTCGTTACAATGATAGATATCCTTCTTGATGCCGAGCTTCTTAAGCAGCAGCATACCACCGATACCGAGCAGAATCTCCTGCTTCAGACGGTTCTCCCAATCACCACCATAGAGAGCGTGGGTGATTGGTTTATCGAAATCAGAGTTCATATCGTTGTCCGTGTCAAGCAGATACAGCTTTACACGACCAACATTTACGCGCCATACATAAGCGTGTACCTGATAGTTGTTATAAGGTACATCGATAACCAACGGGTTGCCATCCTTGTCAAGCTGACGCTCGATAGGCAGGCTACCGAAGTTCTGAGTCTCGTAGTTAGCAATCTGCTGTCCGTCCATTGAGAGGCTCTGTGTGAAATAGCCGAAACGATACAGGAAACCTACGGCACACATATCTACGTTAGAGTCAGAAGCCTCTTTTACATAGTCACCAGCGAGCATTCCCAGACCACCAGAATAGATTTTCAGGGCTGAGTGCATACCATACTCCATACAGAAGTAAGCTACAGAGGGGCGCTTTGTATCAGGCTTCACATCCATATAATTGCGGAACTTCTCATATAAGCTCTTTATGCGCTTCATCAGGGCCTTATCCTTCAGGATTGCTTCCTTGCGCTCAAAGCTAAGACGCTCCAACAGCATCACGGGATTATGCCTAACATCGTGATAGATTTCGACATCGAGCTCACGGAACAAATCGCGTGCCTCGTAGTTCCACACCCACCACATGTTGTGGGCAATCTCGTCCAAACACTTCAATTCCTCTGGGAGAGTAGCCTTAACGGTCAACACCTTCCATGCGGGATCGTTTGCGTAATCTGCTTTAATCTTCATAATCTCTTTAATTTGGAATTATTTTAGTTTTTATTCTTTTTTCTTTCTTCTGCCTTACGAAGGGCTATATCGTATGCCTCATCGTAATATTTTATAAACTCACTCCACAGAGCCTTCTTCGATAGTGTCTCTGCATTTTTACGGCACTCATCTATCTCTTTCTGTGTGAAATTTGAGAACTGTGCAACAGTATCCTTGATATTGTCGGCAACCTCAGAATAGTTATAGTCTGTACGATGAATAACCTTAACACCATCTGTTATCTCTCCGTAATGTCCAAAGACGCTGTTTGCCCAAAGTCCAAATCCTGCGAGGTCGGTAGTGATGCAAGGTACCTTAAAGGCTACAGCCTCCAGTGGAGTATAGCCCCAAGGCTCATAGTAAGAAGGATAGATACATAGATCGTTACCCAATACGATATCATAATATGTCATATCCAGGATACCATCCTTTCCATCAAGATAACAAGGCAGGAAAATAACCTTCACATTATCGTCCTTACGATTATGCATATCGAAATACTTCAACATGCCGAGCACGTTATCATGGCTCATATTGTGGAGCCAGTGAGTAACCTGAGGCACCTCCAGCGGTGTAGTATATTCTTGTTTGCTCTTGAGTCGCTCCTGAAGATCTTTACGAGGCTCTCCTACCCATCCTGGTACTTCTATGAAAGCTACAACCTTCTTCTTAAGATCTCTGTCGCGCAATAGACGATTCATTGCCTCTACAAACACGTCGATACCCTTATTACGAAATTCATAGCGACCTGATGTAGAGATGATAAGAGTGTCGTCATCGAGCTGCTCTCCAAGAAGAGCATTTGCGACATCAAGCAGGCGACGACGTGCGGCCTTACGCTTTCTGCCAAACTGAGCAGCCTTTGGTACGAAACTGTTGTCGAAACCATTTGGAAGTACTACATCCACTGGTTTGTCGAGCAGTTCAACACACTCTTTTGCTGTGATATCGCTAACTGTAGTAAAGCAGTCTACGTGGAGTGCTGTCTGCTTCTCAATAGAGTGCTTTGACTGCATATTCAGCTCTCCTGCCATCTGATCACCATTATAGGCGAAGAGATAATCGTAAAGAGGTTTCATATTTCCAGCGATACTACGGCCGATGCTGGTGGCATGAGTTGTAAAGATAGTACCTATCTGGGGCAGATGATTGTTGATATAGAGGGCTCCAAGTCCACACATCCACTCGTTTGCGTGATAGATAACCTTGGTATTATTATTCCACTCTCCACTCTTCTCTTTCCACTTATAAAAACTCTCAACCACCAATGCTGCTGCATAAGAGAACATTGAGGCTTCATCATAGTCGCCGTAGGCATGTAGAGAGTCTACGCCGTATTTCTCCCACAGCCAGCCGTAAATCTCATCCTTCTTCTCAAAGAATGGTACAAAATCAACAAGGATTGTGATTGGTTCTCCAGGAACCGTCCAACGCCCTACCCTAATTTTAAGGCCGCTTTCCTTAGCCTCCCATTGCCACTCGGCAAATAGGGAGTTGTCCTCCTTGAAATAGGGGCTTTCTTCCTTCGTATAATTGTCATCCTCGCGGTTCCAGAGACCTGGACCTATAAAGATAACATGATCCTGAAGTGCCGTCTGCAATGTCTTGGCACGTGTCGAAAGGACTGTATAGATTCCACCTACTTTATTACAAACTTCCCAACTCGATTCAAATATGCAGTCGGGCTTCAAAAGTTTTTTAACCATGCGTTATAATTATAAACTGCTGCAAAGTTACTTAAAATTTTCTAAAAACCACACATCTTTTACGCATATTTTAGTCATTTTCAATGTTTTATTGATTTAGATTTGTTATCTTTGCCACCAAAAAAGTAACATGTATGAAGAAGTTGTTAACATTATTTATTTTCTGGATCTGTTCACTTGCTCCATCTATGGCGCAAAGCGAAGGGAAACCTTTTCAAGCACATATCGTTAATAAAGAGTACGACGTATACATGAAGATTAACCTCTACGAAGAAAATATCGAGGTGCCTGGGCAGGAACTGTATGGTCCGCTACACGGTTTTCTTGGGAAAAATCATAATTCCTTCTGCTGGGTTATCACATCAGCTAAGGTAGAAGGCAACATGGCAACTATCTCCCTCATCAACGATTATGGCTCAGAGGATCTCACTGCCAGTCTCACACTTAAAAATGACTCAACGTATATTCTTAAACAAATGGAAGGATCTACCCTGAAAGTACCAAAGAACGGGAAGTGGCAGAAACTGCCTAAGACCCTTGAATTCATGTTGAAGAAATAAAAAACAGGTGTCACCACAATGATGACACCTGTTTTATTCTTGAAGGGGTAATTTACTTCACCTTCTCCACGATAGCCTTAAAGGCCTCGGGATTGTTCATGGCGAGGTCAGCGAGAACCTTACGGTTAATCTCGATACCAGCCTTTGCGAGCTTGCCCATCAGGACAGAATAGCTCATGCCTTCCATACGAGCAGCAGCATTGATACGCTGAATCCACAGACTGCGGAAATTGCGCTTCTTGTTACGACGATCGCGGTAAGCATAGGTCAGACCCTTCTCCCAGGTATTCTTTGCTACTGTCCAAACATTCTTACGGGCTCCAAAATAGCCACGGGTAAGTTTTAAAATACTCTTACGCTTTGCTCTTGATGCAACGTGATTTACACTTCTTGGCATAGTTTCTTACTTCTTTAAATGTTAGACAATAGGGTTAGCGGAGACACAGCAGATCACGAACCTGCTTCATGTTTGAAGGGTCAACGATTGCAGAGTGCACAAGATTGCGCTTCTGCTTCTTGGTCTTCTTTGTCAGAATGTGGCTGTGGTAAGCGTGATTTCTCTTAACCTTACCTGTACCGGTGAATGAGAATCTCTTCTTGGCACCGGAGTTTGTCTTTACTTTTGGCATTGTTTTTAAAAATTTTAATTGTTATTAATTAAAGCGGTGGCAACGCATATACCGGGCGCAGCGCACCTTATTCTTCTGTTTCCTGTAATTTCTTAAGAGCATCGGCAGAGATCTTGGCATTTGCAAAGAGACCTCCATTTGCCGGCATCTCTACATCGATATCCTTTTCCTCAGCAGCCTGAGCTTTCTTAGCTTCCTTTGCTTCTGCCTCAGCGGCCTCGCGATCACGAGCCTGCTGGCTCTTCTTCTTCTCGCCTGCCTTCTTGGGAGCTAGATAGAGGAACATCTTTTTTCCTTCGAGCGATGGCATTCCTTCCACTTTTCCAACCTCCTCCAGGTCGTTAGCAAAACGGAGAAGCAGCACTTCGCCCTGTTCCTTAAACAGAATTGAACGCCCTCTGAAGAAAACGTAAGCACGTACCTTGTTACCCTCTTCCAGGAACTCCTTGGCGTGCTTAAGCTTGAACTGATAGTCGTGTTCATCTGTCTGAGGTCCGAAACGGATTTCCTTAACCTCAACCTTCACCTGCTTTGCCTTCATCTCCTTCTGGCGTTTCTTCTGCTGGTAAAGGAACTTTGAGTAGTCAATAAGACGACAAACTGGCGGATTGGCGTTGGGCGAAATCTCTACGAGATCTACACCCTGCTCACGGGCCATATTCAATGCATCACGAGTTGGAACAACGGAACTACCATCATCACCCACAATGCGAACTTCACGTACTCGAATCTGTTCGTTGATTCGGTACTGTTGCTTCATTTTGTCATTCTTCATCAACTATTTTTTAAAAATCGGCTGCAAAATTACTAATTTTCTTTGAGCTTTAAGCTTTGAACTTTGAACTTTTTGATTACATTTATATAATTTTAACAATAAACCCCTAAGTTAGAAGTCTTTTGTCATTTCTGCAACACGTGAGTTCACCTCATCGATAAACTCCTGAATGGTCTTAACACTCTGTTCGCCACCGCCTTGAGGACGTACGGCAACAGTACCATCCTGCTGCTCTTTCTCGCCCACGATAACCATGTAAGGGATACGCTTCAACTCATTGTCGCGGATCTTACGTCCCAGCTTCTCATTACGGAGATCGATAGTAGCACGGACGCCACCCATATCAAACTTCTTTGCAACCTCCTGAGCATAGTCGTTGTACTTCTCAGAGAGAGGCAGGATAGCCACCTGATCTGGAGTAAGCCAGAGTGGGAAGTGTCCTGATGTATGTTCGATAAGCACTGCACAGAAACGCTCAAGTGATCCGAATGGAGCACGGTGAATCATTACAGGGGTCTTCTTGGTGTTATCCTCGTCAGTATACTCGAGCTGGAAACGCTTAGGCAGGTTATAATCTACCTGAATGGTACCCAACTGCCAACGACGTCCGATAGCATCCTTGATCATGAAGTCGAGTTTAGGACCATAGAATGCAGCCTCTCCATATTCAACCTTTGCAGGCAGGCCCTTCTCTTGACAAGCCTCTACGATAGCCTTCTCAGCAAGTGCCCAGTCCTCATCAGTACCAACATATTTCTCGTGGTCGTTAGGATCGCGCAGAGAAATCTGAGCCTCGAAGTTGAATCCGAATGCTGTAAGCACAATGCCGATGATATCCATAACATTGAGGAACTCCTGTTTTACCTGATCTGGACGACAGAAAAGGTGTGCATCATCCTGAGTAAACGAACGTACACGAGTCAAGCCGTGCAGTTCACCACTCTGCTCATAACGATATACAGTACCGAACTCAGCAATACGCAGAGGAAGATCCTTATATGAACGTGGCTTCCATGCGAAGATCTCGCAGTGGTGAGGACAGTTCATTGGCTTCAGCATATATTCCTCATCCTCCTCTGGTGTATGGATAGGCTGGAACGAATCCTTGCCATAATGAGCATAGTGGCCAGAGGTAACATAGAGATTCTTGGAGCCAATATGCGGAGTAATAACCTCCTGATACCCAAAACGTTTCTGAACTTTACGCAAGTGATCCTGCAAGCGCAGACGGAGTTCTGTACCCTTTGGCAACCAGATAGGTAACCCCTTACCTACTTTCTCTGAGAACATGAAGAGTTCCATCTCCTTACCAATCTTACGATGGTCGCGCTTCTTGGCCTCCTCCAGCATCTCAAGATACTCGTCGAGCATCTTCTTCTTTGGGAAAGAGATACCATAGAGACGCTGCATCTGTTCACGATTAGCATCACCACGCCAGAAAGCACCGGCTACAGAAGTAAGCTTAACAGCCTTGATCTCGCCTGTATCCACGAGGTGTGGACCACGACAGAGGTCTGTGAAGTTACCTTGTGTATATGTTGTGATAGAACCGTCTTCCAGATCCTGCTCAATATGCTCACACTTGTATGTCTGACCATCAGCAGCAAACTGCTTCAGAGCGTCAGCCTTAGCAACCTCCTTACGAACCACAGGCTCTTTTTTACCTGCCAGTTCCTTCATCTTTGCCTCAATCTTTGGGAAATCGCTCTCCTTGATGCTCTCGCCGTCCTTCAGCAATACATCATAGAAGAAGCCGTTCTCCACAGCAGGTCCGAAACCAAACTGTATGCCTGGGTAGAGTTCCTGCAGAGCCTCTGCCAACAAGTGTGCAGAAGTGTGCCAGAAGGTGTGCTTACCCTGCTCGTCGTCAAACTTATAAAGTTCAATCTTTGCATCCTCATTAATAGGACGATTCAACTCAACAGTCTCACCGTTAACACCACAGCTTACAACGCTACGTGCGAGAGCCGGAGAGATACTCTCTGCAATCTGAAAGCCAGTTACGCCCTGCTCATACGAACGAACAGATCCGTCTGGAAATGTAATATTAATCATACCTTATTTTATATATAAAATTCGAATTTGCGTGCAAAGGTACTACATTTTCACGAATCCAACAAACTTTTCCCAAAAAGATTGCCGTAATCGTTATTTCTCCCTATATTTCTTAATCACACTATATGCACTATAAAGACCCAGTTCACCTGCCTTGCTCAAATCAGAAATACCCTCAGGAGTCTTGCCGGAATATATATATACCAGACCTCGGTTATACCAGGCCTCAGGGATGTTTGCATCCAACTCTAAGGCACGGTTGAAATCATCAGCAGCGTGCTGATAGTCTTTACGCATAGCATAGAGACAACCGCGGTTATAGTACAGATACGCATTATTGGGCGAGTGTTTCAAGGCATCACACAAGTCGCTGAGCACATTTGCCGACTTCAAGTCTATATTTGTACCTTGAGAGGCATTAAACTCATTGATACGAGCCTGACATACAGCACGTTGCCAATATGCGAGTGTTGACGTGGGATCAATCTGCAACAGAGTTGAGAGATCGTCGATAGCAGAATCGAAGTTCTGTATTGCCGAGTATGCGACAGCACGAAGCATCAGCATAGGTACGACCTTCCTATCCCCTTTTGCCTCTCCTATCGCCACTGTTACAGAGTCGAGATACTCAAAATAGTGTTTCATGCTCCTTTCATTGATATTGGGTTGTGAAGCACCAATATATATCTTATGTGAACGTGAACTGTGATTGAAGGCATCTACTTCTCTGTCGAAAGCAATATATGAATGTACATCATCATTAACCGACTGGAACGATAGTGCATACATAGGTTGATACGACATCTCAACCTTACGGTTCTGTACACGTCCACGATAATCGCTCTTGTATTCATGCTCCACCTCCTGCTCATCTGCCACAACGAGCTGGTTGTATTTCTCAGGATCAGTATCGCTCTTCCTTCGCATCTGCTTTTTAGAGAGTCGAGTCTGTTTACCAAAGCGTTTGTCCATCTGAGCTTTGAGAATACGGAACTCGTCAAGTTCTGCTGCTTTTGTATTCCCAAGGCGACGATAGCATGCAGCACGATGCTGAAGACCAAACCAGAAATTTGGGAATTCGTTGATAACCTGTGTATAATCACGTATCGCAGCCCTCATATCTCCAGTCTGTTCCAGAAGAAGGGCACGATTAAAGAGTGCCATCAGGTTATTCGGCTCCAGCTTAAGCACAAAATTGAAGTCTTCGATTCCTCTGTTATCATCACCCACCTGAGCCCTCAACAGACCACGATTATAATGTCCCAGGAAATTATTGGGATCAAGATCGAGTGCTGTATCATAATCAGCCATCGCCCCACGTAACCCGTTCTGATTATATCGGGCCATTGCACGATTGATATAATACGCAGGATTCTTTGGTTGCAGGTGTATGGCTTTAGTGAGATATCCCTCGCCCTCCGACCATTTCTGACGTGCAAGACTGATGACAGCCCTTTCAGCCCATATACCAGCATCATAAGGATCGAGTTCTAGACTTTTATCAAGAGATCTCACAGCAGAGGTTGTATCTTTCTGAAGCAGATATATCTCTGCCTGCATAGAATAGGCACGGGCATAACCAGACCAGTGAGTCAGCATAGTGTCAATCTCTGAAAGACCACGCTCATAGTCTTTCTCATTTATACGACATAGGATACGATTATGCCAAAGGCCTTGATTATCAGGGTTATATCGCAGAGCATGGGTATAATCCTCTATCGCCTCAGCATATTTTTTCTGATTGATACGGCATAGCCCGCGAAGTTCATAGCAGCTTACAACATACGGATTACGCTCTATCGCTTCCGTGCAGTCGCTCTCTGCCCCACGGAAGTCATCGAGATAGAACTTTGCTACGCCCCTGAAAAACCAAGGTTCATAAAGATAGGGCTTTGCACTTATTGCCTGATTGAAATACTGTATTGACAGCACATAATCTTCATAATAAAGTGCAGAACGTCCGATCATCACCAGACGATCAGTATTATACTGGGCGTGTAAAGGTAAAAAAGTAAGAAAGTAAAAAGGTAAAAGAAATAGCAGCCTAATACCTTTAATCCTTGATACCAATTCCCTGGTGTTTATCATTTTACTTCTTTACCCTTTTACCTTTTTACCTTTTAACGGGTTTTGTCTTATAGCCACAACGATAGCGGCCTTTTATCAATGCAGCCAACTTGCTCTTTACAAGCTGTTTGCGAAGAGGGGAAATACGATCCACGAACATCTTTCCGTCGAGATGATCAAACTCATGCTGCATCACTCGGGCCAGATATCCCTCTATCCACTCATCATGATGTTTAAACTCCTCATCATCCCACTCTACGTGAATGCGTGTAGGACGTACCACCTTCTCGTGGATGGCAGGCAGAGAGAGGCATCCCTCTTCTGACGAGTCGGTATTCGTCTCATCATACTCCACAATATGAGGATTGATAAACACCTGACGGAAGCCTTTATATTCAGGCAGATCTTCTGACAACACATCGAGATCGATGACAGACAGACGTATTGCCTTGCCAATCTGAGGAGCAGCCAGTCCGATACCATCCGACTCTGCAAGTGTCTCCCACATATCCTCGATAAGCTTTTTCAGATCAGGATATTCAGGAGTAATATCTTCAGCCACCTTGCGAAGCACTGGCTGACCATATATATAAATAGGTAATACCATTTTAAATTAAAACTATGAGCTTTGAACTTTAAACTTTATGATTACCTTTTGCGAGAGCGGAGGTAATCCTCGAGTATTATCGTAGCAGAAATCTCATCTACGAGAGCCTTATCCTGACGGGCTTTCTTCTTCAGGCCTCCATCGAGCATCGCTTGATGGGCCAGGACAGAGGTAAAACGTTCATCGAAATATTCGATAGGCACCTCAGGCACAGCCTTACGCCAGCGGTTTACAAACTGTTGCACACGTGCAAGGTTCTCGCTAGGCTGACCATTTGGTTGACGAGGCTCACCAATAATGATACGCTCTACTGGCTCTTTGGCGAGATAAGCTTTCAGCCATTCGAAGAGCTCTGACGTAGAAACAGTCGCCAACCCCCCAGCAATAATCTGTAATGGGTCGGTGACTGCTATGCCAGTACGCTTCTTACCGTAATCTATTGACAGTATCCGCGCCAAACTGCTTACTGGTTAGAGAGCAACCATGCGTCCTTGTAAGCCTCCTGCTCACGGAATTGGTCACGGCTACGGGCAGCATCTGCCTTATTGTCGAATGTAGCAGCTACTACACGGAACATATTGCGATCCTCATTCTTTACAATCTGAGCATCATAACCAGCATTCCTCAGACGCTGCTGCAAACCCTCTGCATTAGACTGCAGGCCGAAAGAACCAACTACAACGCTGTAAGCCTTCAGACCACTACCGTTAACAACGGCAACACGCTCAGAGCGAACAGAAACATTATCATAGTTGTCAACTCTGCGAACCTCGTTTGCAGGTTTTGTCTGTACTGGAGCAACCACTGCTGGTTCCTGATAGGTGGCAGGCTGAGTTGTCTGCTGCTGAGCTGTCTGAGTGTCATACTGCTTAGCTTTCTCGTAAGCCTTCTTGTAGGCACTTTCACTTGATTTACAACTTGTCATGCTCATTGCGAGACAGAATCCTGCACACAATACAATGTACTTCTTCATTTCCTTAAATTATTTTAATGTTATACTTCTGTTTCAAATAATGCTGCGAAATTACAAAAAATCGCACAAAAAGAGCAAAAAAAAGCACATAAAGTTTGTTAAATGAAGAAAATATCGCCATTTTAACAAAAAATGACAGGCAAAAGAGCCCCAATTTCGAAATAATTCCGTAAATTTGCGAAGTGTAAACAAATGTTTAATTCAAATATTATCAAGTATGAAGAGTTTAGGTTATATCGGAGCATTCCTTGGTGGAGCCATCGCTGGTGCAGCCATTGGAATCCTTGTAGCCCCAGAAAAGGGTCAGGATACTCGCGTTAAGATTACTGATGCTGTAGAAGGTTTCCTTAAGAAGCACAACATCAAGCTCAGCCGCAAGGAAGTGGTTGATCTCGTAGACGATATTGAGGACGCTACAGAAGAAGAGTAAGCAATGTTATCTAGCGACAAGAACGTAGAGACGATTGCGCAACTCATCGAGGTTCTGAAGCATTACCTCGGTCTTCAGAAAGAGTATCTGAAACTTGACGTGATTGACAAGGTGGTACGCCTTCTAACAGCAGCCACCTTGGCAATCGTATTTATCCTTATCATCATTGCCGTTTTGATGTATGCCTCTTTTGCCTTTGCATTCTGGCTTGCAACATTTACCGGTGCTGCAAAGGCCTTCCTCGTAGTAGGAGGATTCCACCTGTTGATTTTCATATTGTTTGTGTTATTCCGCAAGCCCTGGATAGAAAAGCCGTTAGTGCATTTCCTTGCAAGCCTGTTACTGGAGAAATAATCTGTAAATCAGAATCAAGATGTTACCAGAAAAGAAGCCAACTCAGACCTATCGCACGCTGGATGAGATCCGGCAGCGTAAGGAAGAACTTGCAGATCAGATCTATGGCGACAGCACTCGTATCTCTACTTTATGGAACGATACTTTCAACAGCAATGAGAATCCAACAAAGGGAGAAATGATTGCAAATCTGGTCAGCAAGGGATTTGTTGCTTTCGATGCCTTCCTTATGGTCCGCAAACTGATGAAGACATACGGATTAATCAAAGGCAGGTCAAGTAAGAGAAAGCGGAAATAAATCAGATATTTATTACCTGTCCGTCGTATGCCAGCTCAATACCAGCTGGCAGTTTTTTATTCACCTCTTCATGCAGGCCTATATCATGACAAGAGTGAATGATAAACGTTCGTTCTGACCCTATCCTCTGTGCAAAGGCAACAGCCTCATCCACAAGCTGATGGGAATGATGGGGTTTGTCATATCTCAGGGCATTAACCACCAACACTTTCACATCCTGCAGATAATCCATCTCACTCTCATTGATGGTCTTCATATCCGTGATATAAGCCAGATCACCAATACGATAACCCAGTATGGGCAGTTTTCCATGCATCACCTCGATAGGCACCACCTCGAGATCACCAAAAGATAGTTTCTGATGAGGCAGTATCTCATGGAGTCCGATGGCAGGCACTCCTGGATAGCGATGCTCTGCAAAACAATATGGCAACATCTCCAGCATCGACTCACAAGCCTTCGGATCTGCATACACATTCATCTCACCAAACTGACAATACGGACGTATATCATCCATTCCTCCCATGTGGTCATAATGCGCATGGGTGATAAGAATGGCATCAATCTTTCTGAATGGCTGAGGGAGAATCTGCTGACGGAAATCAGGACCGCAATCTATAAGCAAGCGTGTATCGTCTGTCTCTATGAGAGCAGAACAGCGAGTACGCTTATCGTGAGGGTCTGCGCTTTGGCAGACCTCACACCGGCAACCTATTACCGGCACGCCACACGATGTTCCCGTTCCTAAGAAAGTCAGTCTCATTTACAGATTTACGGATTTACGATTTGTTACACAATATTGACTTCTGGGTGAATGTCGATACCGAACTTTGCCTTAACGTCTCTACGGATGGTTTCACATAGAGTTACTATCTCTGATCCCGTAGCCCCTCCACGATTCACGAGCACCAATGCCTGCTTGTCATGCACCCCTGCATGTCCCAGGCTTTTTCCCTTCCATCCGCACTGGTCTATCATCCATCCTGCAGGAATCTTCACGTGGTCAGTATCAATGTCATAATGAGGCATTCCTTCATATTGCTCAGCGAGCGACTCGTATTTCCGTCGGTCCACAATCGGATTCATAAAGAAACTGCCAGCATTGCCCATCACCTTTGGATCAGGAAGTTTTGCATTACGTATCTCGATGATGGTATCTCTAAGCTGTTGGGCTGTAGGGGCAGCGATTCCTTTCTTCTCAAGCTCTGCACGGATATTTCCATAGTCGAGATGAGGTTCGAAGGTTGTCTTCAGACGATATGTCACACTGGTGATAAGATACTTATCCTTCCATTCATGTTTGAATCTGCTCTGGCGATAGCCATATCCGCATTCCCCACATTGGAATGTCACCACCTCACCAGTAGCTATACTTACTGCCTCGATGCTCTCTATCACATCCTTTGCCTCAGCTCCGTAGGCCCCGATATTCTGCACAGCAGAAGCTCCCACATCGCCAGGAATCAGCGAGAGATTCTCCATCCCGTAGTATCCGGCTTCGATGCTTCTGGCAACCATATCGTCCCACACCTCACCGCTTCCGCATTTCATCCTGCAGTCATCATCAAAGGTATAGCCCTTGATACCTGAGCGCACCACGATACCATCGAAATCCTTTGTAAGCAGAAGATTGCTTCCTCCACCTATTATAATATAGGGTGATAACGAATTCCTTAGGATTCCTGCCACAAGCACAGCTTCATCCCTATCTTCAAACTCAATATATCTGCTACATCTGGCCTTGATACCAAATGTATTGTGCTCTTTCAGACTATAACTCTTGAAATCCTTCATCACGTAGTCATTTTCATCAGAAGCCATCTGCCACCAACCTTCTTGAATCGGAGTTCCATCTCAAGACCATTGGCGATGCCTCGCATAATGAAGATCTTCTCATTGTCTGTTGGAGTCATCTGACCATAGATGACGTTATATATTGTCTTTTCAGGCAACTGTGGTGCAAAAGCCTCCCAGGTGTCTGGTGTGATGATACCTTCCATAGTGTTGAAGTCATCATCTGGATCAGGACCAACAAAAGATACCGTCTTATTGATACTCTTCAACTGGAAATCCTTATCCGACACAAACTTCTTATAGAAACTGAGGAATGACGCATTGACATTCTTATCTATCGGCATCTCATTGATCTCCCTGAGCATCCAGGCTCCACGAATACGATTGAAGACATAATCCTTAACAAGATTCTTCTTCAACTGAATCTTCTCCACGACAGCCTGATTAATCGATGTATCCTTCATCAGCTTCATCTGCTCATCGTTGTCGAAAAGCAGCGTGTAATAGCCCTGACGAATGAAGAAGCGCTCATTGCTCCATGATTTCTTTTCGATGCTTTCTTTCTTATCCGGCTTGTTTACAGTAAGAGGGAAGATTATTCTCGATAACTGAAGTTTCTTGTTAGCTGCAAAGTTGAAGAAGAAATCATCAAACAACTCATCCATCGCCTTTGGTGTAGGAGTCTCTACCAACAACTGCTCCAGAGTGTCCATTACAACAGAGTCTATGGTATCTGCTACGGAGTCGGTTTGGGGCTCTTCATTACTCTGCATCTTGCCTCCTGTACAGGAGAACATCAGCAATAATCCAGCGGCGATAACGAGTAAAATCCTCTTCATTATCTCAAATTTGGGGCAAAATTACAAAATTTTTCAGACATAAGTACATAAGAACATATTTTTTTTTGTTTCTTTTGTTCTTTTGTTCAAAAAAATAAGTACCTTTGCACGCAAATTTGCAAATTTACGCTATTATGATACTTGATAAGATAGACGAACTGCTCAAAGAAGTGCAGGAATTAAGTGCTAAGAATGCAGAGGAAGTAGAACAGCTCCGACTGAAATATCTCAGTAAGAAAGGTGAGATTACAGCTCTGATGAACGACTTCCGCAATGTTGCTGCTGACGAGAAGAAGACCGTTGGTATGAAGATCAACGAACTGAAGACTCTCGCCACAGAGCGCATCAATCAGTTACGTGAAGAAGTGGAGACTCAGGATACAGGTGAGCTGATGATGGACCTTACCCGTACTCCATACCCTATTAAGTTAGGCACACGCCATCCTCTTACTATTGTCACCAACGAGATTATCGACATCTTCTCCCGTATGGGATTTGTACTTGCCGATGGTCCTGAGGTAGAGGATGATCTACATGTGTTCACAAAGATGAACTTCGCCGCTGATCACCCAGCTCGTGACATGCAGGATACTTTCTTCGTGTCTCAGCATCCAAATGATGTTACTAAGAACATCCTTCTCCGTTCTCACACTTCTTCTGTTCAGGCTCGTGTGATGGAGAACATGCATACAGAGGATGGTAAGCTAACATCTCCCATCCGTGTTATCTGCCCAGGCCGTGTTTATCGTAACGAGGCCATCACAGCCCGTGCACACTGTTTCTTCCATCAGGTAGAGGGTCTGTATATCGACAAGAACGTATCGTTCACAGACCTGAAGCAGGTTCTTCTATCATTCGCTAAGGAGATGTTCGGCCCTGACACCAGCATCCGTCTGCGTCCAAGTTACTTCCCATTCACTGAGCCTTCTGCTGAGATGGATATCTCTTGCTTTATCTGTGGTGGCGAGGGATGCGGATTCTGTAAGCATACCGGCTGGGTAGAGATCCTTGGTTGTGGAATGGTTGATCCTAACGTTCTCGAGCAGTGTGGCATCGATTCGAAGATATATTCAGGCTATGCCTTTGGTATGGGTGTTGAGCGTATCACCAACCTGAAATATCGTGTGTCAGACCTCCGTATGTTCTCTGAAAACGACACCCGTTTCCTCGAAGAATTCGAAGCAGCCGACTAAAAGAGCCAAAATGGCCCTATTTCATTGATAAACATCAAAAATACAGGCTGTTTGCGCACACAATCGCAATTTTTCTTGCAAAAAGACAAAAATAGTCGTACCTTTGCATCGTCAAACAAAGACAAAGATGTAATTAAAGTAGGGGCATCAGGATAACAATTAGCCCCGAGTAAAGAAAAGAAAGGGTAAAAAGATGATGAAAAAGGTTTTTAGAAAATTGAAGGACAGTGAGGCTTACAGAGAATATTGCATAAATATGGCTAGACTTTACAACTGGAGAGCCTCTTACTAAAGAAAAGGATTGAACGCGAAAGCATTCAATCCTTTCTTTTTTCATATAATCTTATACGCTCCTCAATACTCATCTTAGCATACTTACGCCACTCCTGTGCCCCACCCTCGCACTTCTTCAGATAGTCAAGGTCATACATCCTGGCATAAGCCTCCATCTCAAATGGATTAAGGAGATAGGCCGCATTCCTTACAGTAAAGTGACGATTTCTTCTACTTAATCTTATCTTCAGCCAATACCATATATATAATATATAGAAGCGAAACCATGAGTCGCCACACGATTGTGCCTGGCGTAGATGAATCATCTCGTGATTCTTCAGTGAGTTATATCCGCTGTTGAATCTGTCGGCATCTGCCTGAGTCGGAGTGAGGATTTGTCCGAAGAATGTCAACCCCTCATAACCCTTACGAATCCAGAAGGTGTTGACCACAGCAGGCATGTCTGCTACCCTACTGGGCCTAACAGACCTCCACATAATCGGTATCACTCTAAGCATCATCCACATAATCGGGCACAAAGGTACGAATTTCACTGAAAAAAATGCCCCGTTCACTGAAAAAAGTTGTCCAACGCACTATTTCTCCCTACCTTTGCATCACAAAAAACATAAAGTATAATTTTAAAACTACAGCAAATATGAAGAAGATGAATCTTTTCTGGATTGCAGTAACGGTATGGTTCGCAATCGCAGCATGCAGTACTGACGACAGTTGGGACATGGGAGGCTCCAACAGTCAGAACAGCTCAACGATGTCAAACAGCAACGACGACAACTCTGCAACCACTGGTTCAGCAGAAAATGTTGTCAATGGTGTATCTACCAATGGCGATGTACAGTCATTTACTGTAGCTCTCAACAAAAACGCCATCGCAGAGAGTCTTAACGTCGATACCGAAGATGATGACTACATCGAGAACA
>Ga0326513_10000529_pt1 | contig 32507 bp, 31 predicted proteins | sample 2_2465_0518_D_FD_203654 | JGI IMG/M metagenome (GOLD analysis project Ga0326513, IMG submission 203654) | Bovine rumen microbial communities from UC Davis, California, United States - 2_2465_0518 | ecosystem: Host-associated > Mammals > Digestive system > Stomach > Rumen | place: USA...
TTCGTTCAGATTATTCTTTTGTTGAGGATGAAGGCTGGCATAGAGCATCGGATGCATATTCTGATTTTGTCAGAAGACATAAAGGTCTTCATATTCTGTATCTTGAACTCGGTGTGGGTGCAAACACCCCTGTGATCATTAAGTATCCGTTCTGGCAGATGACATATGACAATCCCAAGGCTGTCTATGCGTGCCTGAACTTTAATGAGGCATTCTGCCCCGAGCAGATCAGTGACAGGAGTATATGCATCAACGGAGATATATTCGATATACTTATGGCTATAGAACATCATATGGCATTGATAGCGCGCAAGAATAACAGTCACTGATCAATAAGATAGTAAGATAGTATCAAGGCCATTTATCAGATGATAAGTGGCCTTTTATTTTCGAGGAGGAGATAATGAACATCAGAAGATTTGAAGAACAAGATGCAAAGGCAGTATCAGAGCTTATCCGTAAGACCATACGGATATCGAATACCAAGGATTATCCGGTAGAGCTGATGGAACAGCTTATCGAAGTTGAGTCGCCGGAACATGTTCTCGAGAGAGCATCGTGGACGCATTTTTATGTCGCGGAGGAGCAGGATAACATCATCGGCTGCGGCGCGATCGGACCCTATTGGGGCAAGGAAGACGAGAGCAGTCTGTTTACCATTTTCGTCTTGCCGGAGTATCAAGGGAAGGGCATAGGCAGAGCCATTATCGACACGCTCGAAAAGGACGAATTCTTCCTAAGGGCGAAGCGCATTGAGATCCCCGCGTCGATAACAGGTGTCCCTTTCTATCTTAAGATGGGATATAACTATAAAAACGGAATCACTGAGCCTGATGAAGAACACCTGATCAGGTTGGAAAAGCGGAGAACGTATATGGCAAAGAAACCATGACTATCATCAGTTTTGTGAATTAGGAAATGAGACGTAACCTTTCAGGTGGAAACCCGGAGCACTTGGAAGTAAAAATCAAAGATTCTTAACCTGAATGCTATAATTACTACGATAGAGGCAGATGCCTTTATCAGACAAGAGTCTTACTGATAACGGAGGTGCCCAATGCATAAGTGGTATGACGAAGAATATGAATTCACCATTGAAGTAACCGGCTTTTTGCATGGAGATCATACGGAGAGATATTGCCGTAATGGAGAAGAAATAGGTGATACCTACACATGCACATATGGGTGCCCTGTTAATAAGGACGGGTACGGTATTTGCTCAAAAACAATGATGATGCTGTATCCTCTTATGGAAGCGGTCAGAAGCGGAGGTGATCTCGAGAACCTTGGCGGTGACGGCAGATTTTCAAAAACAGTTGTATGTCCCGATGGATGCGTTATTTTCAAACTGGCGGCTAAGCCTCTGGGCAATGACAACTTCCATAAGGGTGGATTCTGGGATTACCCGGATGCAACATAATATCAACTGTATGATCAGAAAAAGGAAGGCTCATAGGATTGGATAATAAACAGTAAAACTAATTGAGAAGCAGGTGTGATAATGAACGCTTTGATAATTAATTGCAGTCCCGTCAGGACAGGAGCAACAGCTGAGATAGTAAAGATAGTGGAAGGTGAGCTTAAGTCCCGCTATGATACCAGGTGCATTTGTATAGATGATTATAAATTTGCGTTTTGCAGAGGCTGCAGAGCGTGTCATAAGACGGCTCAGTGTGTCATGAGCGATGCTCAGGTGATACGGGACATAATGAATGAGTTCGATAATGCTGAGATTATCGTATCGGTTGCACCTTCATACTGGGCTGATATTCCCGGACAGTTCAAATCATTTATAGACAGGGTAACGCCGTGGTGTAATACTCATGAACCACATGCGACCATAAAGCAGGGCAAAAGAGGTTATGCCATCGCTCTCAGGACCGGTCCTAATATGCCTGAATGTGAGAGACTTATCGGCAGCATAGAACATTTCTACGGACATCTCGAGATTGAGTGCGAAGGACATCTGGGTCTGACCTCGCTCGAATACAGGGAACAAGTAGAATCCAGGAAACAGGAGATCCTGGACTTTTGTAAGAGCATTTGACGCTTAAGAGAAAAGGATATGAATACACAGATTCGATCATGAATATCGTTCTAATTTGTGGAGGCAAACAAAATGGATGGTTTTAACGAATATGTGCGGGAGTGTTTTTCGTTTGCCGGAGACATTGTAATAAGATCAATGATGGGCGGCTATCTTGTGTACCTTAACGGGGATAAGGAAAAGAGAACATAAATAACAGCAGGTTATCCTCATACCCGCGCGTGTGTTAAACTAATTTTATATATTAGGACACGGCAGGGAGTTGTTCGTATGAAGCAAACTGCGAATAAAAGCACCATAACGATAGCGATCGTCGGAAGCATTATCTTCGCGCTCGTGTTGACGGTCGGTACGATACAGACCGGTTTCTTGGCGACAAAGGACACGGAGAAGGCGGTCGAGTCGGTAAGCCTTCTGTATCTCGATGAGCTTGCCGGACGAAGGGAACAGGTAGTCTCAGCCAACCTGAACGAGAAGATAGAGGACCTGAACGTCGCACTCGAACTGATGACGGATGATGATCTGTCAGACATGGAGCACCTCCAGACTTACCAGGCGAGGATGAAGCAGATATATGACCTCGAGAAGTTTGCTTTCGTTGACGAGGACGGCCTTATCTACACGTCCCTGGGCACGCAGAATAATATAAGCGATTACAGCTTTGACTATAAGACTCTCTCAGGACCGGAGATATCCATACTTAACACGGACATCGAGGACAAGAAGGTCATCATCGCCGTTCCCGTAAGCGATATGTCTCTTGAAGGCAAGCCGTTCGTCGCATGCTTCATGGAGATCGATATGGACGAGATGCTCGAAGGCGTCTCGATGCAGTCGGATGACACCGAGACTACATTCTGCAATATCTACACGCGCGACGGCATCGCGCTGACAAACGTATATCTCGGAGGTCTGGCAGTCGAAGACAACCTCCTTGATGCGATGAAGAATGCCGAATTCGGTTCGGGTACATACGAGCAGTTCCTGGATGATTTCCGGAGCGGCAAGAGGGGAGAAGTCTCCTTCACCTATAACGGCACGACGGAGACATTAAGTTATATCCCGGTATCCGGAACTGACTGGATGCTGACGTATCTCATCCGCGAGACCGTTATAGCAGATCAGATCAGACCTGTATCTCAGGGAATCGTCGTCAGGAGCGTTGTCCAGTCACTGCTGGCTGCTCTCGTTCTCATAAGCATGTTTGCCTTCATCATCTTCCAGATACGTAAGAATGCGAAACTCTCTATCGAGAAAGAGACTTCTGATGCCGAGAACCGCATCAAACAGGAACAGATGGAAGAGAAGCTCTCGCTCCAGGCAAAGCTGCTCTAAGAAGAGAAGCGACGGACCGTTCAGGACAGCATGATCACGGCGATGTCCTCGGATTACAGAAGTGTCTACTATGTCGACCTGGATAAGGACGAAGGTGTCTGCTACAGGGGCGACCCCAATGATCACGATCAGACGGAAGAAGGCATAAAGTTCCCGTTCCACGACAGGTTCACCTGGTATGCGGACAACTCCGTGGATGAGAACTACCGTGAAGGCTTCATGAAGTTCATCGATCCCGATAACATCCGCGACGGCCTTGCTAAGGAACCGATCCTTGCTTACCGCTATCTCGCCAGACGTAACGGCAGAGAATACTACGAGATGATCAGGGCTGCAGGCGTCCGCCACAAGGAAGACCGCACGGACCATCTCGTTCATGCCATAGGACTGGGTCTTACGGTCATCGACGCGGAGATGCGCGAGAGCATGGCGCAGAAAGAGGCCCTGGACGTCGCACTTGCATCTGCCGAACAGGCAAACAAGGCAAAGACCGCGTTCCTGTCCAACATGAGCCACGAGATCAGGACCCCGATGAATGCGATCATCGGTCTCGATAACATCGCGCTTAACGATCCGGATACACCCGCCAAGACCAAGGAGTATCTTGAGAAGATCGGAACATCTGCAGAACACCTTCTCAATCTCATCAACGATATCCTCGATATGTCGAGGATCGAGTCCGGGCGCATGGTCTTGAAGAACGAAGAATTCTCATTCTCGCGCCTCATCGAGTCCATCAACACGATGTTCAGCGGACAGTGCCTCGAGAAGGCTCAGAGCTATGTCTGCAACATAGAGGGCCAAGTTGACGAATACTACATAGGCGACAACATGAAGCTCAGACAGGTGCTCATCAACATCCTGGGCAATGCCGTCAAGTTCACGCCCGAAGGCGGATCCATCTCACTCGATATCAAGCGCACCGCACAGTACGACAACAAGTCGACCCTGCAGTTCGTTATCAGGGATAACGGCATCGGCATCAGCGAAGAGTTCCTGCCGCGCCTGTTCGAGACGTTCGCTCAGGAAGACGTATCCTACACCAGCAAATACGGTTCATCCGGCCTCGGCCTTGCCATCACCAAGAACATAATCGAGATGATGAACGGCACGATCGACGTCGAAAGCGAGAAGGGCAAGGGCACCGCCTTTACCGTCACCGTTACGCTCACGGATTCCGACCGCACCAGCGGTATAGAGAAGGAACTCCACATCCATCCGAGCGAGATGTCTGTCCTTGTCATCGATAACGATCCTGTCGCATGCGAACATGCCAGACTCGTTCTCGAGAAGGCCGGGATCGCGGCCGAGATCGCTCCGGGCGGCGAGGAAGGAATAGAGATGGTCAAGCTCCGCCATGTGCGTCACCAGCCCTATAATCTCATCCTCGTTGACTGGAAGATGCCCGTCCTTGACGGTGTGGAGACATCGAAGAGGATAAGGAAGATCGTAGGCGATGAATCCGCGATCATAATCCTCACGGCATACAAATGGGATGACATCCTTGAAGAAGCTCTTCAGAGCGGCGTCGACAGCTTCCTGGCAAAGCCGCTGTTCGCGACGAACGTCATCGAAGAATTCATCAATGCGTACAGGAAGAAGATGGGCGCGAAAACCGGCCGCAAGCCTGTTGATCTTACGGGACTCAGAGTACTCGTGGCAGAAGACGTCGAGGTCAATGCGGACATCCTGCAGATGATACTGGAGAGCCGCGAGATCGATTCCGACATAGCAGAGAACGGTAAGGTCGCCGTCGACCTCTTTGCATCTCATCCGGAGAATTACTATGCGGCTATCCTCATGGATATGCGCATGCCGGAGATGGACGGTCTCGAAGCAACGAGGACGATACGTGCGATGGACCGCGCCGATGCAAAGGAGATACCCGTTATCGCCCTGACGGCGAACGCTTTCGATGAAGACGTACAGAGGTCGCTGCAGGCAGGCCTTAACGCACACCTGACAAAACCGATACAGCCGGAGGTGCTTTTCGAGACGCTCGAGAGTCTTGTAAAGGTCGATGCTCCGGCTGAGGGAAGGGGCAATACATGACAAGATCGACAGACAGATTCATTGACAACAAGCGCCACATCCTCGTCGCTGACGATGAGATGATCAACCGCGAGATGCTCGCGAACATACTTGGCGATGAATACTATGTCCTTATGGCAGAAGACGGTGAGCAGGCATATGACATCATCAGCCATAACCGCAACACGCTCTCGCTGATCCTGCTGGACCTCAAGATGCCGAAGCTGACGGGACTTGAGCTGCTGTCACGCGTTAAGGAGGATCCCGATATCAAAGGCATTCCGGTGATCGTCCTCACATCGGACCAGGACTCTGAAGTCGAGAGCCTCGGACTGGGAGCTTATGATTTTATCCCGAAGCCCTATCCGCAGCCCGATGTTATCAAGGCCAGGATATCGCGTTCGATCGAGCTCGCTGAGGACAGGCAGATAATCACTGCGACGGAGAAGGATGCACTTACGGGACTGTTTACGAGCGAGTATTTCTACCGCTACGGAGAGCAGTTCGACAAGTTCCATCCGCTGGCCGACACGGATGCGGTCTGCCTCGATGTTAAACATTTCCATGTCATCAATGAGCGTTTCGGTTCGGCCAAGGGCGACGAGATACTGAAGAGGATTGCCGGCTGCCTTAAGTCGACCTTCACGGATGAGGAATGCGTGATATGCAGAATGGCGGCGGATATCTTCCTTATCTACTGCGCACACAGAGACGACTACGGACATATCGCGGATATGATAAGCGAGTCCTGCGAAGACATGCCGACATCCGTCAAGATACGTATAGGCGTGTACTATTCCTGCGACAAGAAGCTCGACCTCAGGGCGCGTATTGCCCGCGCGAAGATCGCTTCCAACAAGATCCACAACAACTACATGATCTCCGTGGGCGAATACGACGAGACGCTGATGGATAACGAACTCTTCACGGAGCAGCTGGTCGACGAATTCCCGAAGGCTATCGAGGAGAAGCAGTTCCAGGTCTTCTTCCAGCCCAAATACGATATACGCGGGGACAGACCCGTCTTATCAAGTGCGGAGGCGCTGGTACGCTGGTTCCATCCGACTCTCGGAACGATCTCTCCGGGCAAGTTCATACCTCTGTTCGAAGAAGACGGACTTATCTCTCAGCTCGACGAATATATCTGGCGCAGCGCGGCAAAGCAGATCGCGGACTGGAAAGCGCGTCTCGGAATATCCGTTCCCGTCTCGGTCAACCTGTCACGTGCCGAGATGTACAATCCTGATCTGGTAGGGATCTTCGAGAAGATCACAACGGATACCGGCATCACGACAAAAGACATACTCCTCGAGATCACTGAGTCTGCCTATGTGCGCGACGCCGACCAGATCGTTGACAGAGTCAAGAGCTTAAGAGAACACGGCTTCTTCATAGAGATGGATGACTTCGGTTCCGGATACTCATCGCTTAACATGATCTCCGAGCTTCCGATTGATGCTCTGAAGCTCGACATGATGTTCATCAGGACGGCCTTCGACAAGCAGAACGACACCCGGATGATAAGCATCGTCATCGATATCGCGAATTATCTGGAAGTTCCCGTTATTGCAGAAGGCGTCGAGACAGAAGAACAGTACCTGGCTCTTAAAGAACTCGGATGTGCCATAATCCAGGGCTACTACTTCTCCAAGCCGGTCACTGCAGGAGAATTCGAGAAGTTCCTGATCGAGAGACGCGACCGGGACAAAAACTGATACAGAAAGAGGTAATAAGAATGCTTACGATCGATGCACTCAAGCAATTCGGAGCTAATACGGATGAGGCACTTACACGCTGCATGGGCAACGAGGGATTCTACTTCAAGCTGATCGGCAAAGCCGTCGAAGACAAGAACTTCGCCGCTCTCGAAGAAGCGATCGCCGCGCACGATCTCGAGGCTGCTTTTGATGCTGCCCATTCTCTCAAGGGCGCTATGGGCAACCTGGCTCTCACGCCCATATATGAGCCTGTCTACGAGATCACGGAACTCCTGCGCGCAAGGAGCGAAGCTGACTATGCGCCGTATCTCAAGACCATCGCGGAGAAGAGAGACGAGCTTGCCGCCCTGCTGTAATTACGAACGAAGCATATATTCATATAAAAACATAACGCAGGTAACAACAGATCAGCCTGAGAGAACAAAACTCTCAGGCTGATCCGCTTTTGTTATTGAATTATCTCGTCCGGTCAGCAGGGATAACCGAAAGATTTGAGAAGTTCCTTGACCTGCTTTACGCCGTCTTCATCGTAGCTCGATACCTCAAGTACCGTGTCCTCAATGTAATACATTGCACTGAAGGCTTCCTTCTCGTTTGATTCGATGTAGTAGCCCCAGCTTCCCTTGTGATAAGCTTGCTCTACGTCTTTTTTGTCCTTTGCCCAGACATTGTAATAATTCTCGAAGTATTCATCAGCATCGTTTGCTTCTTCAAATTCATTATAAGCAAAGTATGCATATGTCATATAGTCCTCATCTCTGAATTCCGCACCCTGGAGATGGTAGCAATCATCATAGATAAAAGGATCTTCAACGTCGTCAAAATTCGTTCCCCTGACTTCGTAATCCTTGATCTCGCGGTAGTCGTAGCCTTCTTCCCAATCGAAGACATCCTCGAATGCATCAATGAGATCATCATCGTCGATCTTCTTGAACTTCTTGGCGCATGATGTCACAGACAAGAGCATCGCGCCGACCATCGTTACTGCCAGTACCTTGTTCATCACCTTCATAATCATTTCCTCCTCATTTCTTTGTGCGTTCCCTCGTTGTAATTGTTCCCTTCCGGAAGGATCGCTCAATATAATTTTACATATCCGGCACCCTTGATAGTATTAACACAGCGTCAGAATACGGCCCTCTATTCTGCGGAAATAGGCGAGGACTTATTCTGTCTGTCTATGGGATAATGGAATAATATAATTGGAGACAGGGGTATATTCATGAAGGGCAAGGCATCTTATACGATAATAATCATCAGCCTGTTGATCCAGGCGTTCTTCTATATGTTCGTCATCACGGGCGATTCCGGCAGCACATACGATAAATACGAATCCGGAGAATACTATTTACGTGCCCGCGCTTATACAACGGATTTTGAATTGACCAACGACAATGCACTGCAGTATTCGGAGCTCGACATGTCCGATCCCAAGAACATGCTCCTGTGCACCTCAAATGCAGACGTATTCGCATCCGATCCCAAGGGTCCTTACTGCACGGTCGTATACGGAGAGAACACTGTCAATGACTTCCCTCTGAGCCGACTGAAGTTCAAGACGGATTACGACAGGGACATCTTCAACGGCAAGAAGTACACCAGGGAAGAATACGATGCCCTCATGGAGGTCATCAGCAAGGATCCGTCCATGAAGGATATGCTCAGTGATGAGAACATGCTTCCTGGGAAGCCCGACATTATCTTCCCTCTGGTCGTGCTGGGTGCTTCAGTCGTCTTCTGTATCCTGCTCTACGTCGGCAGGGAAGATGAGATGCTCACCCAGATCTTCATCGTGGCCTGGGTCCTTCTCAGCATCTTCTGGGATATCTGTTACGTCAACATCTTCTGACGGGAGACATGGTAACGCCCCGCAGATCACTGCAGGGCGTTTGGAGAGGGAAAACATCTTCTGCCGTTACATTACGCTTGAACTAACTTCGGGGTATGGTTCGTTCTTGTCAAATGCTCTCGCATAGATGTTATATGTGTTGCTTCCGGCTGAGGAGTAGCCGACTGCAGCCTCGATGGTATCAAAGCAGCTGACAAAGCTCTCTGCTGCCTTGCATGCTGCCTCGGAGACGATACATGCATCTTCTTCTGATCTTCTGTAACCCCAGAAGTCCAGGATGACTACATCAACGCCTGCCTTGCGTGCGATCGAGAGGATCCTCTCGAATCTCTTTCTGTATACGTTCTCGATGCGTGATCTCTCGAAAGGCTGGTTCGAACCGAACGAAGCCAGGAACGGAGATGTGAATGCGGAGATGAACTCGGGTGCGGAGCAGGAGATAACGTCTACCGTGAACCTCTCACTCTCGGGAAGCAACTTGTATCCTTCGCAGTCTTCCTTGATAACTTCAACGCCGGGAGTGTAGATGCAGTCATCTGTTGTCAGGCAGGAATTCATGGTGTGCGGTGCATTCAGACTGTTCTTGTGAGGATTATAGAACTTCATGAGCGCATCCGTGCTGTTAAGGCAGGGATAGAGAGTCGTGCACTTGCAGAGGCTTGCCTCCTGCGTATCGTGGCCGTTCTCGGTCTCTCCGCCGGGCTTCTTGTCAGCTGCGCAGTTAAGGATGGCTACCTTCTTGCCCATTGCCGCATACTGGCGGGCTGCTTCGAGAGTCTTGCGGGGTGTGAGCTTGACCTCGGCGTTCCTTGTTCCGTCGGGAAGGTCACGGAGAAGATCGTATGCACGGATGATCTTCTGCTCCGAAGCTGAACGGTCAGCAACTGCCTTGAGTCCGGAGTCGTTCTTGATATTCATGACAGTATCACGGAATGCCGCGATGTTATCTGTTCTCTGTGCAAATTGCTTGTATGTATCAGTCATTTTCAGCCACCTTTTAAGAATGTTCGTAACAGGCTATTAACAATTGTGGATTATATGTAAACCAAATGTGAACTTCAACCTCAAATGTGGCAAAAATGTGTTATTTGACAAAACATTTGATATTAATGACCGAAATCTGCCACACGGAGTCGTATAAATGCTCCGTTTGCGTAATAATTCGGTGTTCAAATTGTGAAGATTATTTACCCCGGCAGTCTTCCAGGATCAGGTTCATGGCCTCATGATTCGTGCCGAACCCCATGCTCTCGTAAAGAGGCCTTCCGCTCTCGGTGGCGTCGAGGCTGATCTCGGTAACGCCTCTGTCCCTCGCGAGATCAATGAGCATGTTCAGCATTCTCGCTGCGAGCCCCTGTCTTCTGTAAGAAGGGTTGGTATAGACGTTCATCAGATGAGCACGCTTCCCGGTGGGATGACCGTATGTGGGCATGATCTCGATAAAGCTCAGACTGGCACACGCTACTGCACGGCCGCCGTCCAGGGCAAGCACCGTGGCATCGTTCCCGCTCTCGAAATACTTCACCGACGATCTGACGAGCGTATCGCTGAAGGCATAACCTTCGGGCAGGGAGTTGACCACACGGAGCATCTCCAGTCTGATGCGCATGAGTTCATCCATATCTTCTTTTGCTGCAAATCTGATCTCGATCATGGATAAATAGTAACACTCTAGGGCAATTAAATGTTACATAATCGGACACACATTATTAAAAGATAAAATATAACAGGATGTTATAATCTGCTTATTCAAGGGAATCTGAGAATCTGTAGTGTTGCGTTTGGAGTCAAAATGGGAAAAAGCGCCAGACGGTTAAATGACATAAAGATACTGTGTCTGGTCATAGCAGGCATAGTGCTTAATCTTGTGTTCTCACAGATAGCTACTGCACTCTCCCTTCCTTTCTATCTGGATTGCATAGGCACCATCCTGGCAGCCATTGTCGGAGGATATTTCCCGGCTATACTGGTCGGCTTCCTGTCGAACTTCATCTCGGGATTCAGTGAATACTCCAACTCTTATTACAGCGTCATAAGCGTGCTGATAGCCATTGCAGCATCGGCATTGGCATCGAGAAAGTACTTCAGGGTCTCGTGGAAGGCCTTGATCCCGGTGCTCGTTTTTGCGCTCATCGGCGGCGGTCTCGGTTCTGTCGTAACATATCTTATCTACGGCAGTTCACTCGGAGAAGAGATAACGTCAGGTCTTGCCTATCAGATCTACGAAGGGTTCACGCACAACGCTTTCGCCGCCAATCTGATATCAGGGCTGATATATGACATCCCGGACAAGGCGATCAGCGTCATAGCGGCCATGATCCTCGCCGGGGTCATCCCCACTAAGGTGTTCCCCGTAAGAGAAGAGCTTAAGATCAGGCAATACAATGTCAATGGTCTGTCGCTGAGCGGCAAGGTGGTCCTGATGGTGTCGGTTGTTGTTGTTTTCGTTGCAGGCGCCGTATCCTATACGAGCTTCAAGCAGTTCGAAGAGTCTTCCATAGAGCAGGAATCGTCTTATGCATACGGTGTAGCCAAATATGCGGCCGAGCAGATCGATCCGATAATGGTCGACAAGTACATCGAGCAGGGAGAGAACAACTACTATTACAGACAGACCCAGACCAAGTTGGAGCAGATCCTGGCGTGCTCGCCGAAGATCGCATATCTGTATGTGTACCAGATAAAAGAAGACGGCTGTCATGTCGTCTTCGATATGGATACGCCGGAGACGCCCGGAGCAGAAGCCGGAGAGCTCGTGCCTTTTGATGAGAGCTTCGAGGAAATTATCCCGGCGCTCCTTGCGGGCGAGGAGATCGATCCCATAATAACGAACGATACATACGGGTGGCTTCTTACCGTGTATGTTCCGCTCTACGATCAGACCGGTGTATGTAAGTGCTATGTCTGCGCGGACATCCCGATGCCTGATATCGTCAAGAACGAGACGACGTTCGTATCAAGGATGATCGCACTCCTGCTCGGATTCTTCGGTGCGATCCTGGCGAGCGGAATCTATCTGACCAACAGATCTCTCGTAGATCCCGTCAAGGCGATGTCCAGGATAACAAAGGAATTCGACTATTCCACGCCTGAAGACAGAGAGCGCACCATGGCCAAGGTGAAGGGGCTCAACATCCAGACGGGTGACGAGATCGAGACGCTGTACAGGGCGATCATCACGAACACTCAGGAGACGAGCGATTACATCTCCGATGCCGAGCATAAGTCAGAGACCATCGAGAAGCTCCAGTCCGGCATGATCAACATCATGGCAGACTTAGTAGAGAGCCGTGACCAGTCGACCGGCATGCATATCAAGAACACCGCATCCTACGTCGAGATCATCGTCGACAAGATGATGGAAGAAGGCATATATGCGGATCAGTTGAGCGAGAAGTTCAAGAAGGACCTCATAGCATCCGCGCCGCTCCACGATATCGGTAAGATCGTCATCTCCGACGTGATCCTCAACAAGCCCGGCAGGCTTACTCCGGACGAGTTCGAGAAGATGAAGCATCATTCGGATGCCGGATATAAGATCATCGACAACATGATGCATACCGTCGACGAGGCGGATGCGGGATATCTGGCGCAGGCCGAGGATATGGCGCACTACCACCACGAGAAATGGAACGGCGAGGGATATCCGGAAGGCCTCAAGGGAGAGCAGATACCGCTGTCTGCAAGAATCATGGCTGTGGCGGATGTTTTCGATGCGCTGGTATCCAGGAGAAGTTACAAGGATGGCATGCCGTTTGAGAAGGCAATGGATATCATCAAGGAAGGATCCGGTTCGCATTTTGATCCGAAGATCGTAAAGGCTTTTGTGGATTCCGAAGCAGAAGTAAGGAAGATCGCGGAAGACAGAAACAGCGATAAATAATCGTCTCTCGAAGTATTATAATAGAAGAGTTAATACTTTACTTACGGAGGTTATTGGAAATGCCAGACATCAAGGATCTGAACGAGATCAAAGAGAAGGCCGGTGAGGCCCTGGATCAAGTGTCCAAGAACAAAGAGGCAAACGATATCTACGAGAAGGCTGCCGGCGCTATTGAGAAGAAGACCAATATCGACGTGCCTTCTGCAGGTGATCTCTCCAAGATGCTCAAGTAAGGATCCGTTCCGCCGTTTAACATTTTTGGTTTGTGATTGTATCACAGGTGTAACACACGCGGGTGTTATGCCTGATATTATATTGCGTGGGCGAAGACCATCGCCCGTGACTTATTCAAATGGTCCCCGGAGCTGAACTACCCACCGGGGACCGTTTCCTTTTTATCCCGCTCCCTTGTTGCAGACGTCGTTTGACATATACCCCATAGGGGTATATCATTATCGCGAAAACAACATACCCCCACAGGGTATATATCAGGGAGGTTCACATGTCCTCGAAGAAAGACACCAAGCCCTGCTGCTGCAGGAAGAAGATGCGCTCGGATGAAGAGATCAAGGATCTGATCACCCGCCTTAACAGGATAGAAGGCCAGGTAAGAGGGATCAGGAAGATGGTGGAAGAAGACGCTTACTGCGTCGATGTCCTCACCCAGGTCAATGCAGCAAGGTGCTCGCTCAACAGCTTCTCCAAGGTAGTACTTAAGAGTCACATCAAGTCATGCGTGGAAGAAGATGTGAGGAACGGTTCCGAAGAGAAGATCGACGAACTGGTAGAGCTTCTTCAGAAGATGATGAAGTGATATTATGACAAAGTACAATGTTACCGGAATGAGCTGCGCCGCATGTCAGGCGCACGTCGAGAAGGCCGTGCAGGGTACCCCCGGAGTTACATCCTGCAGTGTCTCTCTTCTCACGAATTCGATGACGGTCGAAGGATCCGCTTCGCCGGATGCGGTGATCAAAGCCGTCGAAGAGGCAGGCTACGGCGCATCTGTCGCAGGCAAAGATAAGTCTTCTGATAAGAGCTTCGGGTCACTCGAAGAGTCGCTCGAGAACAAGGAGACACCTGTCCTCAGGTCGCGTCTCATCTCATCAGTAATACTTCTTCTGGTCCTCATGTATGTGTCGATGGGACACATGATGTTCGGCTTCCCGGTGCCCGCTTTCCTGCAGGGCAATCCCGTCGCGACAGCCGTTACCGAGATGCTCTTTGCAGGGATAATAATGGTCATCAACCAGAAGTTCTTCATAGGCGGATTCAAGTCGCTTGTAAAGCTCGCACCCAACATGGATACGCTCGTCGCGATGGGCTCGGGTGTGTCGTTCCTGTACAGCTTCGTTACGCTGATAAGGATGACAGTAAGCTCCGATCCGCACATGCTGATGGACGATCTCTACTTCGAGTCCGCCGCCATGATCGTGACTCTTATCACTGTCGGCAAGCTTCTCGAGTCGATCTCCAAGGGAAAGACCACGGATGCCCTTAAGGCCTTGATCAGGCTCGCTCCCGAGACCGCAGTCGTGGTAAGGGACGGAGCTTCCGTCACGGTCGATATATCAGAGGTCGAAGCAGGAGACATAATCGAAGTGCGTCCGGGAGAGAAGATACCGGTTGACGGAGTTGTCACGGAAGGCGCGAGCGCAGTGGACGAATCTGCTCTTACGGGAGAGTCCGTTCCCGTTGACAAGCTCCCCGGAGACAAAGTGTCCGCAGCCACGATGAACACATCAGGATTCATCAGATGCCGTGCAACTGCAGTCGGAGAAGATACTGCGCTTGCAAGGATAATACAGACCGTCGCGGATGCTGCAGGTACCAAGGCTCCCATCGCGAGGATGGCGGATAAGGTGGCGGCTGTTTTCGTGCCGGCAGTATTGATAATTGCTTCAATAGTTGCCGTGATCTGGCTTGCCTCCGGCGCTCCCGTGGGGACGGCAGTTACGAGGGGCATCGCGGTGCTCGTGGTGTCCTGCCCGTGCGCACTGGGCCTTGCCACGCCGGTAGCGATAATGGTCGGTTCGGGCGTAGCGGCAAAGTCGGGGATACTGTTCAAGACGGCAGCTGCCCTCGAGCATACGGGAAGAACGGCGGTGATCGCACTCGATAAGACCGGAACACTTACGGAAGGCGTACCCGAGGTAACGGACATTATCGCAGGTGAAGGATTCACTGAAGCTGAACTCTTGGAGGCGGCCGCTTCTGTCGAGAACGGAAGCGAACACCCTCTCGGCAAAGCGATAGTAACGTGTGCCGTGGAGCGCGGGATTGTCTTAGCGGAGTGTGAAGGCTTCAGAGCCGTACCCGGAAGAGGACTGGAAGGCGTTGTTGCCGGAACGGGAGTGCTGGCAGGCAACAAAGATTACATTGCAGAAGTGACGGCCATACCTGATGCTGCACTTGCAGATGCAGCGCGCCTGGCAGACGAAGGCAAGACACCGATGTTCTTCGCAGTCGGCGGAAGGTTTGCAGGCATCATCGCTACCGCGGATAAGCTCCGTGAAGGCGCGGCCGATGCCGTATCGCAGCTTCACGATATGGGGCTGTATGTGGTTATGCTGACCGGCGATAACGAGCGCACGGCAAACGCCGTCGGAAAGCAGGTGGGAGTTGATAAGGTAATCTCTGGCCTTCTTCCCGATGACAAATCCGATGCAATAGATAAGCTGAGAGAATACGGCGTCACGGCGATGGCCGGAGACGGCATCAACGATGCTCCCGCACTAACCAAAGCCGATATCGGAATAGCGGTCGGTACGGGCACTGACATCGCGATAGACAGCGCGGATGTCGTTATCGAGAGGTCGGATCCCGGAGACATTCCCGCGGCCGTAAGATTGTCCCGCAGAACACTCCGCGGTATTAAGCAGAACCTGTTCTGGGCGTTTATCTACAACATACTGCTGATACCTCTGGCGGCAGGCGCGCTGTCTGGGCTGGGGATCGTCATGAGCCCGATGCTCGGCGCTGCTGCGATGAGCATATCAAGCTTTACCGTGTGCATGAACGCACTGAGGATCAACCTCTTCGATCCGAAGCGTACCGGGTTCGGCAAGAGAAAGAAGTTGGCGGATATCCCGTCTGATGTTATATTCAAAAAAGCAAGTAAAGGAGAAACCAAGATGACTAAGACTATCAGGATCGAAGGCATGATGTGCGGACACTGCGAGGCAACCGTCAAGAAGGCGCTCGAAGCGCTGGACGGCGTTACTTCCGCCGAAGTATCTCACGATGCAGGCACAGCGATCGTCGCCATGGAATCTGAGGTCGGAGACGATGTCCTCACGAAGGCAGTCGAAGACAAGGACTACAAGGTAACCGGAATCGAGTAATTAATGACAGAGACTCTGGTCACAACCGGATACGGGCAGATAGAAGGCATCGCTGAAGAAGGCATAAAGCTCTTCCTGGGGGTGCCTTTTGCCAAGCCTCCCGTAGGAGATCTCTCGTTCAGGCATCCGCTCCCGCCCGAGCCATGGGAGGGTGTCCTGTCCGCTGTCCGTGCCAGGGCGAATCCTGTTCAGGGTCACGGCCACAAGGAGTACAGGGTCACGGACAGGGATTGTCTGTATCTGAATGTTTTCGCGCCGGACACGGCTGAAGACAAACTTCCCGTAATGGTGTGGATATTCGGAGGCTCGTACTGCACGGGCGGCAGCGGTCTTACTGACGTTGATTCGGACGGTCTTCTGTACGATATGAGAAGGTTCGCGAGAGACACGAAGACCATAGTCGTTACTTTCAATTACAGGCTCAATATGGAAGGCTTCCTGAACCTGTCATACATAGATCCGTCGTTCGAGATGAACAACGGTCTGTATGACCAGATCGCAGCGCTCAGGTTCGTTCGTGAGAACATCGGTGCGTTCGGAGGCGACGATAAGAACATCACGGTCTTCGGCCAGTCTGCAGGCGCGGCATGCATACTCGCACTCATGACACATCCGGATGCCGCACCGCTCTTCGATAAGGCGATAGTGCAGTCGGCCTGCGTTGATTCATTCTGGAACATAGAAGAGAGCAGGAAGATGACAGAGCTCTTCCTGAAGTATATCGGCGTCGGCAGGAACGAGGTCGGTAAGCTCAGGACGATCGACAAGGAGGCAGTCTATCTGGCTGCAAAGAAACTGAAGCGCAAGGTCTTCTCCGGAGGCGATGTGAGGTGTGCTTTCTCACCTGTCATTGACGGCGTGACCATAAGAGACTATCCGTCCAGGCTCGCATCAGGCTGCGACAAGCCGCTTCTGATGGGAACGGTCAAGAGCGAGGCAAACCTCTTCGTTAACGACGTCCCGGACATAATGATGTTTATAGCGGCACGAAGGTTCCGCCTTAAGCCCGAACACGGCAAGGGCGCGAAAGAGCGTTACGCAGACCAGGAGACGGAAGCGATCTACAAAGCTCCGGCAAGGGCGATCACTTCCGCATACAAAGGCCCCGTGTGGACATACGAATACACATACCAGACACCGCAGATAAGATCGTCCGGTGCAGGGTGCTTCCACGCGAGCGAGCTGCCGGTATTGTTCGCGCAGGACATGGGGATAACAGATGTTAATGATCCCGAGTCAGAGAAGACCGGCGACCTGATGCGCTCGATATGGGGAGAGTTCGCCCGCACAGGTAAGTGCGGTTGGGAAGGAAAAAGGGTGCTATAATCGTCTTATAATATTCACCTGTTGGGGAGGTAGGTTATGCCGCACGTTACCATCAAATGCTATCCCGGAAGATCCGAGGAACAGAAGAAGCTGCTTGCACAGAAGATCGCCGGTGATATCGTCGAGTGTTTCGGCGCGGCAGAAGGATCGATCTCAATAGATATCCAGGAAGTGCCGCAGGAGCAGTGGAACGATACTGTCTGGGACAAGGATATCGAACCCCGCATGGACGAACTCTATAAGAAGCCGAGATATACGAAGACCTGATCCGTAATCCTCTTATGAGAAATCAGCTTACCAAAGCTTTAGTTGTTTCCGCGATCATTGCATGTGCGGTGATGTTGAGCGGATGTTTGTCTTTGCTTATTCCGCAAAGACCCGAGTATCCGTCGGATGAAGTATTCGAGCAGGAAGTCACGGATCTGGTCCGCGGTGAGAATATCGAGAATCTCGGAGATGGTAACTTCTCATCTTTGGACCGCGATCTTGAGTTTACGGAAAAATGGCTGTTGTCAGAATCTTCCGGAATGTACGGTACGGTCACTTATTGGGTATTGGATTCCGAACACGCCGCATCTGTAGGGTCCGTTTTTTACGACGGAGATGCCAACTACTATACCGCCGTTGCTGCATACTGGAATGACTATATCCTTGAGAGCCTGAACAAGTATTCTTTTGATTCTGCCGACTGCAGTCTGGACGGGGTGCGTATGTATAAGAATGCCCGCGGTCTGATCAGAGATATACGCATATTCATATCACCTGACATAACATCTGAACAAAAAGCTGAGGTTGAATCTTTCCTTGCCGATCTCCGTGATATCTGCATAGCAGAGAAAGAGTTCCATACAAGCACCTTTGAGTTTCAGTTCTCTGTTGACGTGTTCTATATGGATGATGGCAGCAACAAAGCTGCCAATGTAGGTTTTTGCGATATTACCGCAGATACTCCTGATGAAGAACTCACGCTGGACAGCATCATCGTCGATGACCCGTATTACATAGAGTGGACTGATCCTATGCCGGGAACGATTGTAATTACCGTGGAATGAACAACGGGAATTTTAAAGATTTTTGCCGCACAAAAATGACAGACAAGTACAATTACTTTGGATTATAACTACGGACCGGCATTCGAATGAATCAGTACGGTCAGAGGAGCTAACATGGAAGAGTTTTACATTAACAGCGACGGCATCAGGCTTCACGCCAAACTGGACCGGACCACAGGGACTGACAGGGGGCCTTTGTGCATCCTTATCCACGGGTTTACCGGACACATGGAAGAGGATCACATAATTACGGCAAAGGATGCGATGCTGGATTCCGGTGTGTCAGTTCTCCGCGTCGAGATGTACGGTCACGGCAAAAGTGACGGCGAATTCAGGGACCACACTCTGTATAAGTGGGTAACGAATGCCTTGGCTGTTGTCAGTTATGCGAAGCAGCTTGATTGGGTCACTGATCTCTATCTGTCCGGACACTCGCAGGGTGGTCTCCTCACAATGCTCGTCGGCGGTATGTGCCGCGATGACTTCAAGGCGATACTTCCGCTGTCACCGGCATGGATGATCCCCGAGATAGCGAGGGAAGGCAATCTGCTCGGAATAGATTTTGATCCCGTGCACATACCCGAGATGCTCTACAAAGATGACCTGGAGCTGTCAGGTGACTATATCCGCGTGGTGCAGACCATTCATGTTGAAGACGAGATCGAGAGATACGAAGGCCCTGTGCTGATCGTCCACGGCGATGCGGATGATGTGGTGCCATACTCGTATGCAGAGAAGGCCAACGAACTCTACAAGAATGCGACGCTTGTTCCGGTGCACGGCGCAGATCATTGTTTCGTCGGGCATCTGGATGAGTTGTATGAGGCGGTAAAGGGGTTCCTGGCGGGAGTTTGATCAGATCTCTCGGGCCTGTGCGCAGAATGTGATTGAATCGCATCCCCACGCGCACAAAATCAGCACAATAAGCAGATTATGCCGGATTTGTGACTGATCAGGCCCCTGGCGCACACATTTTACGCACAGGCGAGATGGGCGGCGCGTCGAGATGGCTCCGCTCAAGCTTCTGCCGGACAGTAGTCAAGCGCTGTTCCATTTTTGTTCTGCAAAATCGGTGTTTTACAAAACAGATATGGAATTAAAGGCGGGTATTCCATATTTGTTTTTGGATTTGGTCATTTTGTGAAACAAATCCGGAACAGGCAGCGCAGGTACCCCTCCGTCACTCGGCCGGTACTTCCTCTGCAGCTTCCGCCTTCAATGCCGGAGCCGGCTTCAGATTCCTGATATAGACGTAATACACGATGGCCACTACCACATCTATGCAGTAGATGTAAGACAGGATTGCTGCCACGACGGAGATCGCGGTGTTGGCGGCCTTATGCTTTATGATGCTGATCACGCACGACAGCATATGCGTGCCGGACAGAGCGATCGTAATGAGATCGATGATGATCGCCCAGAGAACGAATCCGATACCCCAGACGCTGGCAAGAGTGCCGAGCGCACCGAGAATGAAGTGGATTATATATGCGGGTATGTGCACCAGCTTGATTATCATATTGAGCTTGGCGAGCTTCTCGGGAGGAACATGTCCCTTCGCATTCGTTACAAAATCCGCGACCAGCACTCCGAGGCTGATCGGATTGACGAGGAACACGATGATCTCGCTCACAAACGCCTTTTCTCCGTCAAAGCCTTCCATACCGCCCGCTAAGATCAAGGGGACAGCGATGACCAGCATGTAGTAGTACGGATATAAGATCAGGACGTGATTGAAGATCCAGTACGTCTTCGGGTACTTTTTGATCACAAAATAAGATACGACTCCTACCGCGACTGCCAGCAGGACCATGAAGATGATAAACCCTGTAAGATAGGGATAATCCATTCCGCATTACACCTCTCTGTCTGCTATCCCGGCAATGTCATCGTACTCGGGCTTCGCACGCTTTACTCCGTAGCCTTCGGAGACCTTCATGCGCACGTCGCCGAACCTGGAGTGAGCCGTATCTTCGGTGCGCTTCAGAATGTAGCGCGACTCTTCGAGGTAACGTATGCCGATCGTCGTCGTGTTCTCGAAGATGAGCTTTGCAAACTTCTCCTTGTCGGAGGTCCTGCACAGCACGGTCAGCATTATCCCGGGGCGGCCCTTCTTCATGCCAATGGCGGTCGTGAACACGTCGAGCGCACCTGCATCCATGAGAACGCCTGTCGCATAAGCGATGTCTTCGCCTGTCATGTCATCCAGGTTGCACTTAAGTTCCGCGATGCGGTCGGGCGTATCATCGGCAATAGATCCGGCAGCCTCACCGAGCATCGCTCTCACACAGTTTGCCTGCTCGAAATCTTTCCTTCCCATACCGTATCCGGTCTTGCTTATACTCATCTCAGGCATCTGGCCAAAATCATCTGCAAAGTACTTCAGGAGAGCCGCGCCTGTCGGTGTGCAGAGCTCACCTTCGATGTGCCCTGCGCTTACGGGAACACCTTCAAGTATGGCTGCCGTTGCAGGTGCGGGAACAGGCACGATGCCGTGCGCACACTTTACTTCACCGTAGCCGACATGGATGGGGGAGACGATCACTCTGTCAGGTGCGATCTTATCCATCAGATAACATACGGCAACGATATCTGCGACTGCGTCCATCGCGCCGACTTCGTGGAAGTGTATCTCTTCTACGGGACGGCCGTGTGCCTTGCTCTCTGCATCAGCAATGAGCTTGTAGATCGATACGGCATCTTCTTTGACTTTGGACGGGATAGCAAGATCACCAATGATGTGCTCGATGTCATGCATCGACGTGTGGTGATGGCGGTGCTCATGCCCGTGCTCGTGTTCATGCTCGTGATGATGTTCATGGTCGTGATCGTGGTGATCATGCGAATGATCATGCTCGTGTGCATGCACATGCTCCTCGCCCTCGCTCACGCCGTTTACCCTGACATCGGAGTGCACGCCGACGATACCGCATTTCGCGGATACCTGAAGATCGAAGGTGACACCGGGGATGCCCAGTGCGTTGAGTTCCGCCTCGCAGGCTTCCCTGTTGCCCGTAAGGTCCGCGAGTGCTGCCGTGAGCATGTCTCCTGCGGCGCCCATGTTGCATTCGAGATACAGAGTCTTCATGTGGTCTTTCCTCCGATGTGATTGATCATGCCGGCGAGGTATCCCGCGCCGAAACCGTTATCGATGTTGACGACCGATACACCGCTCGCGCAGGAGTTGAGCATCGACAGCAGTGCTGCCAGTCCTTCGAAAGATGCGCCGTATCCGACGCTCGTCGGAACTGCGATGACGGGGCAGTCTGCAAGGCCGCCGACGACCGATGCGAGTGCGCCTTCCATGCCGGCGATCGCGATTATTACCTTGGCGTTCATTATCTCTTCAGTGTGGGCAAGGAGGCGGTGTATGCCCGCGACGCCCACGTCGTAAAGTCTTGTTACGTTATTGCCGAGAAGCTCTGCCGTTACCGCGGCTTCTTCTGCGACGGGAAGATCGGATGTGCCTCCGGTCAGGATCACAATGCTCCCGTCAGTATCAGGGGAGGGGATCTCGCCGAACACGCCGATGCGTGCGACGTCGTAGTACTTTGTCATATCAAGGCAGGATGCTTTGTCCGCATCGACTCTCGTCGCGATGACCGTCTTCTGGCCTGCTTCCATAAGCGCATCTGCGATCTGCTTTATCTGTTCCGGCGACTTGCCTGCGCCGTATATAACTTCAGGCACGCCCTGCCTGAGCCCTCTGTGTGTATCGGGCTTTGCAAACCCGAGGTCTACGAAAGGCTTTATCTTAAGCTGCGCTTCCGCTTCCTTGGGAGTTATCTCTCCGGCCTTGACCCTCTCAAGGAGGTCTCTGATATCGTTCATCCCAGCACCTCGTTCATGCTTCCGGTCCTGTAACCTTTGAGATCCATCGTCACATAGGAGAAGCCGAGCTCCTTGAGCCTGGCGGTAACTTCATCCGCCTTGAGGAGGAACCTGCCCTTGTCATCAGGTGCGACTTCTATCCTTGCGAGATTGCCGTGAACCCTCACGCGTATCCCTCTGAAACCCAGGTCTCTTATGAACTTCTCTGCATTCGCGACGCGGATCAGGCCTTCTGTCGTGATCTTCTCTCCGTATGCAAAACGCGAAGCAAGACACGCAGCCGCGGGCTTATCCCATGTCGGAAGCCCCGCCTCTTTGGACAGCCGCCTGATGTCGTTCTTGGTAAGGCCTGCCTCCTTGAGGGGGCTTACGATGCCGAGCTCGGCCATGGCGCGCATGCCGGGTCTGTAATCTCCCGTATCGTCCACGTTGCTGCCGTCTGCGACCACCGTTATCCCGCGCTCTGCGGCAGCCTTCAGGATGGCATCGAAATCCATCTTCTTGCAGTAATAGCATCTGTCCGGAGGGTTGTTCTCGAACTGCTCCGAGTCGAAGACGTCGCATTCTATTACGACCTGCTTAATGTCGTTGTCCCTGCAGAAATCCACGGTCCACTCGAAGTCCTCATCGATGAGCACCTGCGATCTTATGGTGACGGCAAGAGCGTTATCTCCCAGCACCTCATGTGCTTTGTATGCGAGATATGTGGAATCCACTCCGCCTGAAAAAGCGACCGCCAGTTTCCCGGCGGCCTTAATACGCGCTGTGAGCGCAGCTTCTTTGTTCCTGATGTCTGATACTTTATCCATTCATCACTTTGCAGCGCCTGAGAGCACTGCCTTTACTTTGCCCGACGGATCCTTGATGAGAAGGATGACGAGCCAGATGAACATTCCGAGTGCGACTACGGAGATGCCGAGGAACGCATCGTTCAGCATATCTGCAGCCTCGGGCTGGAAGAACTCCGCACCGACCTCGATGTACTCAACGACAGCGTCAACGAGCCACATGAGGGATGCGCCCCAGTACATGAGCATCAGCGAGCCGAGCTTACGGTCGACCTTGGAGTTATACCAGATGATAGTTGTGATGATAGCAGCAAAGAAAGTAATAAGCAGTGTCATTTGGCCTCTCCTTCCACAGCAACAGCAGGAGCCTTCTTCTTCTCTATCGCAGTGGCGACAAGCACCATGCCTACCCAGACGGCAGTGACCAGAAGTGCCATCGCGACGCCGCTCGTAGCCATCTCGTGCAGCATCTCAGATGCATCTGCAGCATTAGCCGCATTGGTGAGGAACGGGAACCAGGGTGTTACCTCACCATGCCATACATGCTCGAAAGCAAGAAGGGCACTTCCGCCCCAGAGCATGTTGTTAAGCCAGTTCATGTGTCTGAGGAAAGGATTCTGTGCACCGGCCTTATCTGCCTGATGCTTTATAACAGTAGTAACAATCGCTTCAGTTGTGGGTACAAGAAAACATGCCATATATGTTCCCTCCTTAGAAAATATAAAAAATTATAACATGTATGCTTTTTGTATGTTTTCTCAAAACCGTGAATATTTGTTTTGTATTCGTGCTACAATATCCCCCATGATAAGACTGATAGCATTAGATCTCGATGGAACGCTCCTCGATTCCGACAAAAATTTCCCCGAAGGATTTCCCGCCTGGGTCAAAGCACATCCTGATATCAATGTGTGCCTTGCAAGCGGCAGGCAGCTCTATACCCTGATGCAGCAGTTCAGCGAGATCGCGGACAGGCTCTGGTATATCGCGGAGAACGGCGCCGTGATCGCCCATGCGGGCGAGATCATCAAGGTCGATGCCATGAAGACCGAAGACGTTATGGAGATCCTGGATGAATTCCCCGGAGATGCGGTATGCGAACCTCTGGTCTGCGGACTTAAGAGCGCATATGTCAGGCACGTTGGCGGACAGGCAAAGGAAGAGTCGACGAAGTACTATGCCCGCATCGAATATAATGACGATCTGAGGAGCTGTGCTGCCAAAGACCGTGTCCTTAAAATAGCAATATTTGTAGAGAACTTCGAAGCAGAGAAAGTCTATAACAGCCTGCCCGGGCGTAAAGAGGGACTTACTGCCCTGCTGTCCGGATTCAGCTGGATCGACATAGCGAATTCATCCGTCGAGAAGGGAGCCGCACTCAAGTTCGTAAGAGAACATCTCGGCATATCCCGTGAAGAGACCGCAGCCTTTGGAGATTACCTTAACGACATGACGCTCCTCGCAGAAGCCGGCGAGTCTTACGCGATGGCAAATGCTCATCCCGACCTTAAGAAGACAGCTCGTCACATCACCCGTTTTACCAACGACGAGAACGGTGTCATGGATGTTCTCTCACAGCTGTAAAAACGCAATATTTTAATCTTTATTTATAAACACATATTGCTGTATCATAGACGGTGAAGGCACAATTTCGGAACACTTTTAATTTGTTTTCTAGGAGCAGTTATGAAGAAACAATTATCAGTTCTAATGTCGGTAGTACTTACCGGCGTGTTCTTCCTGTCCGGGTGCGCAGCAAAGCCGAAGGAACCGGAAGGACCTCACGATGTTCCGCTTACCATTACGGCGGACTTCTCCAAATCAGGCGACGGCAGCAACTGGGAGACCTACGGTGACTGCAAGGTCATTCTCGACAACGGCAAGGCAGTCCTGTCAGAACGCGCCACATCCAATTCGGGTATCGCTATCCCTTGTCCTGACTACAGAGGCAACACTGTCTCTGCGACGGCCAAGGTATCTTCCGCGAACTCATTCGTAAGACTGTCTCTCAGATATGAGATCTACGGCAACACATCTTACGTTACGATCGCTGAAGGCGAGACGACTGAATCTTCCGTTGCCACCATCTCAGGCAACATCGAGATCCCGGATAACGCTGAGAATGCGCTGGTCTATATCGAGGCAGGCGACGTAAGGGATATCACGGTATCTTCCTTTGAGCTTGCGATAGTAGGCGATCTCAACAACCTCACGGGCGTACCGATCGAATCACTTGCAGATCCTTCCGCTACGGCTTCACTGTCCGCTGCATATAAGGATTACTTCAAGTTCGGTGTCGCTTCACCTGCATCAGTAATGACGAATACCAACGAAGAGTTCAGGACTCTTCTTAAGACACAGTTCAACTCGGTAACGCCCGAGAACGAGCTCAAGCCCGAGAATGTCCTCGACGCTGCTACGACGCTCGCTGATCCTGCCAAGTACAACGAGTGCCCCGCGCTGAATTTCGATGCGGCAAAGCCGATACTCGATTTCTGCAAGGAGAACGGCATCCCGATGAGAGGCCATACCCTCATCTGGTATTCGCAGACACCTTCCTGGCTGTTCTATGAGAACTACGATGTCAACGGAGAACTTGCGAGCAGAGAGCTCATGCTCACCAGAATGGAGAACTATATCGCAGCAGTCATGACATGGTGCGAAGAGAACTATCCCGGAGTCATCTATGCGTGGGACGTTGTCAACGAAGCCATCGCGGATGACGGCGGCATGAGAGACTGCTACTGGCTCGAGACCATCGGCGAAGATTACGTCGAGAAGGCTTTCGAGTTTGCAAGGAAGCATGCACCTGAAGGCGTACAGCTCTTCTATAACGATTACAACGAGTATCAGGATTCCAAGCAGGCTGACATCATCGAGATGCTGAAGCCGGTTGCAGAGGCAGGCAACATCGACGGTATGGGCATGCAGAGCCACATTAGCTCAGGCCTTGATCCCGATTACTACCTCGGCGCTATGCAGGAATACGTCGACGAGCTCGGCGTCATCATCCACATCACGGAGCTCGACGTTACCGCGCCCAATTCCCAGAACCCGATGTACGATCAGGGCGTCTACATGAAGAAGCTCTTCACCGCGATCATCGAGGCAAAGGATGCCGGCATGCCGATCGAGTGCGTTACCGTCTGGGGACTTACGGACGACATGAGCTGGAAGTCCGCAAACAGCCCGCTCCTGTTCTACGGTAATCTTGATCCGAAGCCCGCTTACGAAGGCGTTATGTGCGCGATAAACGGCGGCGAGGTAACGAAGCCCGCTGACTATGTGGAGCCCAAGTCCGATCTGTCTCCCATCGAGGAAGACTACGAGAACAAGGAGTACATCGGAGGCCCGAGATACAGCGCGGTACAGACCATCGTGGGTGATGCTTACGAAGGCGAATACTGCCTCATGAACTCCGAAGGTTATGCTGATTACGACGGCTATTCAATCGATATCAGCAACTATATAGGACACACGATCCATGTATCCTTCGCAGTCAAGTGCGCTGCCGATCAGGTATGCCTCACGGCAGACATCGACGGCACATGGCCGCACCTCGTTGAAGTCCCAACGGGTACTGACGAGTGGATCGAAGTCGAGTGCGACTATCAGGTACCGGATGACAACACGAGCCTGTCCATCTACTTCGAGTCTTCGGACATGACAGAGTTCTATCTCGATAACCTGAAGATCGAAGCTGTCGACTGATCCGTAAGATCAAGAGAAACAATAAAGGGACTGCCTTGCTGCAGTCCCTTTTTGATCGCGGTCGATTATCTGAAGATCACTCTGCGATGTATTCGCTGTACTCCTTCTTGATGATGTCCCAGTCGAGGTCGAATCTGGACATGTGCTTCTTGAATGCCGCCGCTGCCGCATCCTTATCGTGAGCAGCGATCGCATCGGCGATAGCCTGGTGGTCGGATACGAGCTTCTGGTCCTTGATGGTCTTGAGCGACAGTGATCTTACTCTGTCGAAGTGAAGGCTCATCAGGCTTACCATATAGAAGCACTGCATCTTGTTGCATGCGACATAGATGCTCTTGTGGAAGTCGTTATCGAGATCCAGGAACTTCGGCGGATCGTTCTCAAGATAGAACTGCTGAAGCTTGATGTTGGAATAGAGCTTGTTGATGTCTTCTTCCGTAGCGACATCGCACGCTTCCTGGATGAGCGCGGACTCGACGGCGATACGAAGGAATCTTGATTCCTTGATGAGCTCGTAGTCGATCAGCGATACGCTGCAGCCCTTCTGGGGAAGGATGTTGACGATCTTGGACTTGGACAGCTCGAGGTAAGCCTCGTGTACCGGAGTCCTCGAGATCCCGAGCTGAGTCGCGATCTCCTGCTCGCCGATGAGGCTGCCCGGTTTGATCTCCATGTTGATTATGTTATCTCTGACTATGCGGAAAGCATATTCGCGGTTCGGTTCGAAAGTATTCTTGGGAGTAATGATCATCTCGACAGTTCCCTTCTGAAAAAAATCTATAGAAAACCTAACATAAAAAAATCTTTATGTCTACCACTAACATACTAACCGACAACAGCGGTATGCAAGGTCTTGCGGACACTTCCGGGTTCATGCAGCATCGCATCCAGATCCGCCTCTATTATGGGCACGAGACCTGTCATGTTCAGGTCGATCCCGAAAACAGTCTCATTACCCAGGATACTGCCGAGCTTGCCGTAGGGGCTGCCCGTCATGCCGTAGCTGATGCCCGCAGCCTTAAGTTCTTCCCGGAAGAACGCTGCCAGAGGGTCGGAGCTTATCTCGAACGGGTCTCCGTTATCGTCGACGGCGAGAAGATACCTGAGCCATCCTGCGATGACAAGCGGGATGAACTTGAGTTCGGCGATCCTGCCGGGCTGCTCGTTATAATAAGAACTTATAGTAATACCGAATCTGATGGGCAGCTTCTGGCTCGTATCGGTCGCGATCCTCTGCGGAGTATCGGGAAGAAACGGGTTCGGGAACCTGTCCTCGAGAACTTCCTTAAGGAACTCCTGCGGATCAAGGATCTTCGGATCGCAGACGACGGGGAGACACTCTTCGTATCCCATGCGCGTGACGAGAGACCTTAAGTCCTCGTCGTTCATCTCGTCGGAGATCTTGGTGAAGCCGAGCAGGCATCCGTAGATCGCGAGTGCGGTGTGGAGGGGGTTCAGGCATGCAGTTACCTTCATCCTCTCGGCCTTGTCCACCGTGTCTCTGTCGGTGAGGATGACGCCGCCCTTTGCAAGGTCGGGCCTTCCGTTCGGGAACGTATCCTCGACCACCAGATATTCCGGAACTTCCGCATTGACGAACGGTGCCGCGTATAGTCCCGTCGTAGTCTTCACGCTCTTGAGATTACCGATGCCCAGGTCGGTAAGTTTGTTCAGGATGTCATCCGAAGGCCTGGGTGTTATCTTATCGATCATTGTCCAGGGGTAAGCAACAAGGGTCGGGTCATTAACGTAATCTCGTAAAGACTCATCCACCAGGCCCTTAGCCGCCCAGGCATCGATAATCTCCGTGACAGAAGCTTGAAGCTTATCGCCGTTGTGACTGCAGTTATCCATGCTGACCAGAGCCAGGGGATACCTGCCTGCTTTGAACCTCTCATTGAGCAGAGAGGCAATGAAGCCCATGCATGTAACGGGATGCGAGGGACCTGCTTCCATGTCCGCAGCGGCACTTGCAAAAAGACTGCCGTCTGCATCCCTTAACGCATAACCCTTCTCCGTGATTGTAAAAGATATCATCTGAAGGGAAGGATTTGCCGCTATCTCATTAAGTCTTGCGATCTGATCCGGAGAGTCGTAGTCGGCAGGGATCGCCTCGGTGATGTTGCCGATGATCTCGTATCCCGTATCTCCGTTGCTCTTGAGGTCGCATATTATCGTAAGGTTGTCGAAGGGCTTGTATATCTTCTCGAAGTTCTCATAGTCCATCGTGCCGCAGCAGATGATGCCGGTATCAGCGAGGCCGGCGTTCAGAAGACGCTGGTTGACCCTGGCGATGAATGCCCTGAAGATGTTGCCGCCGCCCACATGAAGCCAGGTCGGAGAGGCCGCGGTCTTTGCCTTAACGGCATCGATATCGTATCGGGGAAGGGTAACGCCTATGCTGTTCCAGAATTCCTTGTTGCTGAGATTCTCTCGTGACAGATCCATAGCTTTTGGTACCTCGCGCTGTGTCTTTTATTTCCTTCCGATACAAAACCGATAACCTTATTAGAGAGTATAAGATCATCGGTTTTGTGACAAGAAGGGGGGTGCTTTATGAAACAATTTGTTATCCGAGTTTGGTCACGGCCTCCCAAAGACCGTTGATGTAGGCAGCGCCGAGAGCGCGGTCGTAGAGTCCGTATCCCGGTCTTCCCACTTCTCCCCAGATCATGCGTCCGTGGTCGGGGCGGATGTAACCGTCGAAGCCGTTATCGTGAAGAGCCTTAACGATAGCAAACATATCGAGGTCGCCGCATGAAGACAGGTGAGACGATTCATAGAAATCCGTATCCGAGGTGTGCTTTACGTTCCTCAGATGAACGAAATGCACTTTGCCTCTGGATGCAAACGCGTTGGCGATATCCACAACATCGTTGGTTATGCCTGCGCCGAGGGAACCGGTGCAGAGGGTAAGGCCGTTACGCTTGGAGGCATTGAGATTAAGGTACGTGTCGATGGACTCCTTGTTGTTCACGACCTTCGGCAGGTTGAACAGCGGGAACGGCGGATCATCGGGGTGCACTGCGAAATTGATATCGAGCTGCTCCGCCACGGGTATCACCGCATCAAGGAAGTACTTTATGTTCGCGAAAAACTCTTCATGGGACACGTTCTGATAGAACTTGATGTCCTCTGCCATCTTGCCGAATCTCTCGGGCTCCCAGCCGGGAAGGCTGAAATCGTTGGATCCTTCGATCATGGAGGAAGTGATGGCTTCGAGCGTCAGCTTGACTGCCTCGTCATGGTTATATGCCATCGTTGTGCTGCCGTCCGGCAGGGGCTGCATGAGATTGCTCCTGTACCAGTCCATGACCGGCATGAAGTTATAGCAGATGCACTTTACGCCTGCCTCGGCGAGGTTCTTCATCGATACGATGTAGTTATCGATGTACATATCTCTTGAAGGGAGGCCCTTCTTGATGTCTTCGTGGATGTTGAGGCTCTCGATGACTTCCATCTCGAGGCCGTGGGCATTGATCTCATTCTTGACCATGTTGATCTCATCCATGGTCCAAACATCGCCCGCGGGGATCTTTGTAAGATGAGTTGCAACCCCGCTGACGCCGGGTATCTGTCTGATCTGATCCAGCTTTACGCTGTCATCTCCGTATGGGAACCATCTCAAAACCAGTTTCATATGTATTCCAATCCCCGTTCGAACTTATAGATAGTCGGGCGGAAAAATCTCCGCCTCTGTGGACTAGTATACTAGTAGGCTTGAATGATGTCAACAGATTATCAGAGTCCTTTTACAAAGGATTCATAAGATTGCGTTTGAGATGTTCAGGAATTCTCTTCTTCGGGGATATCCGTCTGTTCGTCGCGGCGCGACTTGGGCTTGAACAGCCTGAAAACAACGGGGATGAACACTATGAAGCCGAACGACTTGGCGACCTCTCCTGCTGAAGCGAGATAAATGGTCCAGAGCTCATACTGCTCTTCGGTAATGACCGTCAGGTTGGTGCAGGTCTTGGTAACGGCATAGCACAGAAGCCCCAGAGCTATGACGATGGCGGATATCACGGTCGTCTTCATGGGGATGGTATCGTGTTTCTCGGGATTAAGCGCCTTAACGCTCATGAAGATACCGACAAAGACGAGCACTGCCGCAGCGATGCCGGATACTAATTGGATTATGTTCAGGTAGTTAATCATCTTTTGTCTCCTCGCTGTCAAGGGTGTCATCTTTTTTGCCGCGGTTCTCTTCGACCGATATCGCCTTCTCAAAGACCTTCTCTATTATCATCTGCAGCAGATATGTCGCACCGACGGGTACCACCAGGGCTGCCGGCGGGAATACCAGGCAAATCGCGATCGCAGCGAGCACTATGATCCATATCAGGATGAACTTGGGGAAGGTTATCATGCATAAGGTATAGCTGTTGGCAAGAGTTCCCTTCAGGCTGTTGCTGAACCTGGCGAGCAGGGCATAGGCATAGGGAAGAATGAGGATGACCGGAAGGAGCGGGACGAAAGCGACAACCGAATACCAGTCGGGGAGCTTTACTCCGCCGATGCCGTTGGAAGCATAGTAGAGGCAAAGTGCAGCCAGTGCGATGAACACCATGGAGATGACATTGATGATGATGCCGCTCTTGAGGTTCTGCTTCAGTGAGCGCATGAAGTCGCTCGTGATGGAATCACATTTCTTAGTATATTTACGGTAGACCGTATAATAGAGGGCGGATGCCGAAGCTCCGATCGTGACCACCGGCAGACAGAAGAGCAGGAACAGTCCTGAGATTATAACGACATTGCCTATGGCCGCGCCGATGCGGTAGAGCCAGCTGTTTGTTATCTTGTCAAAGGATTGCTTCATCGTGACCTCTTTCTTTGGGGTCAGTATAAATGTCAAACGATCAAAATGCAAACGGTTGCCAACTAGAATGGTAGACAAGCAGTCGTTCAACAGTTACAATAACCGCAAGAGGAAGGATGGTGATCTATATGTCTTCCACATTGCTTGCCGGAGTCTATTCGGATGGAATAGTACTTCAAAGAAATAAAGATATTATTATTAGCGGCTATGAAGATAAGCTTGCAGAAGTGAAGGTCACTCTTGCAGATATCGAAGTAAAGGCATCTGTATCGGAAGGCCGCTTCAAGGCAGTTCTTCCTCCCATGGATGCGGCGGAAGGACTTACGCTTACGGTCGAAGGAACGGATACCGTACAGGCCACCGACGTCTGCATAGGCGATGTATTCATGCTCTCCGGCCAGTCCAATATGGAGCTTCCGGTCAGCAGAACATATGACGAGAACAAGGAAGAAGTCGACGCAAAGGATTATCCCTTCATAAGACAGATCTATGTCGAGCCGGACTACGGGCTGCCCGAGAAGGGCGGAGCATCCGTATGCGCTTTCCCCGGCGGCAGATGGAGGAAGGCCGAAGGTGAAGACAAGATGGCTTTCTCCGCTGTCGGTTTCTATGCGGCGCGAAGGATATACGACAGGACAAATGTACCCATAGGTCTCATATTGAATGCCAAGGGCGGAGCCTCGATCGAATCGTTCATGTGCGAGGAGGATCTGACTGCGGCCGGCATCAGAGAAGATGACATCGCACCGTTCAGGGGAGAAGGTGTCATC
>Ga0326513_10000531_pt1 | contig 32453 bp, 60 predicted proteins | sample 2_2465_0518_D_FD_203654 | JGI IMG/M metagenome (GOLD analysis project Ga0326513, IMG submission 203654) | Bovine rumen microbial communities from UC Davis, California, United States - 2_2465_0518 | ecosystem: Host-associated > Mammals > Digestive system > Stomach > Rumen | place: USA...
GCTCAGTGATAGCAAATGCTTTAAGTCCAATTTCTTTTGCTCTTTCTAAGTATTCCTCTGGTGAGGAATACCCATCAAGAAGCGAATAAAAGGAGTGATTGTGTAAACTGCTATATGAATTAATCATCTTCCCAAACCACCTCATAATCTTCAACTATAATCTGTGCCGTTTTGATACCTTTCAAGAAACTATACCCAAACTTACCGATAATGTTTATCTTATATATTCCAAGACCATTTAAAAGTTCATCGTTCTCAGGGCATCTAAACTTAATCAGCTCAATAGTTTCGTCACAAATCATAACACTCCAAGTGTTTGAATCCTTACCTTTAATTACAATATCGTCAGCATTAATAGGAATATTGTTTACGACAATATTGCACTCTTTCAAACCAGTAGCATAATATGACTTCAACGAAGCTATATTTGCAAACAGTGACATATCTAAATCGTCATACTCTATTTCAAAATCAACTGGCTTGTCAGCTATTCCTACAAGATTGTTAGTGCGAACATAACTATCAAGAAGTTTAAGACCAGCATTTACATTGGCTTTGTGTACCTCTACACCACAAGCTCCTTGATGTCCCTGTGCCTTAAAATAACCCACGGTATTTAACAGGTCTTTGAACTTATCAATAGGACTACTATCAGGAACTCGCACTGAGCCACCGAACTTATTTTCTTCTCGTTCTCTTAAAAGCAAACAGGGCTTATGAAAATACTCAGCAACCTTAATAGCTAACACGCCAGTCATAGTATTCTCAACATAATCAGTAACATTAGTAATAATTACTTCATGCTTGTCCTGTTCTTTATTTTCTATATGCTCAATAATCTTAGGGAGCTGTTTATCAACCAATGTCTTTTGCCTTCTTTTAGCGTTGTTGCATAAACGTGCAGCGTGTTCATAAATATTCTCTTGTGTAAATTCTTTTTCTCCACGCTTCTTGTATTCAAATGTTTCAGATTCATCGCCAATAAACGCTCTAAACATAATGTCCTTTTCTTCCTGTGAACCCATACGAACAAGTGCATTTATTAATGGTGTTACATAGAACTGAACGCCTATCATATCAACCTCTGGTAACGAATATGACTGAACTTCAATTAACTTTTCAAAGAAAGCATTGTTAATAAAATCCAGTCCTTTAGAAATTAAGTATTTAGTTTCGCAAGAACGAACATCCATATTATCTGAGATATTTGCAAGAGCCACAAGGTCAAGATAGTTGTCAGCATCTTCATTCCACAACTCCTCGTCCACAGCTTGAAGGAACTTATAGACTACACCAGCACCGCATAGTTCTTTATTTTCATAGTTGTCGCTGCACTGATTATTTACTATAATAGCATAAGGGTTATCAGTCTCTCTGTCATGATGGTCTAATATGATTATATCAATGCCTTTTTCTTTAAGAGCCTTGCACTGTTCTGTATCATTAGTTCCTGCATCGGGAATAACGAGAAGCCGTGTATCTTCTGGTACAACAATATCTTCGGTCAATCCGTGTTGTTTGCCTGTGTGTATAAGATATGTTAGCTTACATTCTGGATTGAAACTTTTAGTGTATGAATATACCATAGCTGCACTTGTATATCCGTCAACATCTGCATCCACTACTATTGTTATATTTGAATTGTTTTCAATATGTTTGCGATAAAGGTCAACTGCTTTATCTATGTCAGTGAGATTCTGATAAGGAATAACCACATCTTCACTTACATTAATATATCCATTTATATCCTCAACTCCCCTATTACCAAGAAAAGTCTGTAGGGGGTTGTTATAATTATTCGTGCCTATAAGTTTATATTCCATATCAAAACCTCACTTAATTTTATATTTATTATTTCTTTCTAATTCTACAAATTTATCTGGATTATCTGACGGGCTTTCTTTTTCTTCAAGTATATTATTCTTGTCGATAATCGCATATATATTAACGCTTTCAATAAAGCGGTCAGCCAGTTCTTCAAGTTCTGTTTGTTCTACGTCTTTATCAAAACAGAATATAATATCAACACACAGCCTACTAAGCATATCTATCTGATGCTGTGATACCTTTTTACCGCCAGTAGCAACACAATTATATATACCCATAGACCATAACTGGAGAACTCCCTTCTCGCTCTCCACTACATATACAAAACCTTTTTGCTGTATATATGGTAATGCAACATTTAAACCATATAGAATCTTACTTCTATTACAAGGTTCAATGTAAAGATATTTTAAATCATCTTCCTTTAGTTCTTTTTTGAATAATCGCCCTTTAACGCCTACAAGATTATTAAGTTCATCTCTAATCGGTATTGTTATTCTATTCGTTTGGTCATCATACCCTATTTCAAACAATCTCTGTATCTCATATGATATGCCATCATTCTTGAACATATCATTTACATACGGATAATAATAAGAAAGAACGTGGTCTGGAATGGGCTTCAATGGAGTATTGTCATCATCTATGCTTGTCGTATTATCAAGCTCCATAAGCAACTTAGTTATACGCAAGCTCTCAGGTAAGTCCTCATTCCAGTCCTTGTAGTAATCTAAATCGCACCAATCGCACAATTGCTTGACAGCTTCAAAGAAATTTATATTCAAATAAAATTCTGCAAGGTCAAATATATCGTGCGATTTTTTATTTATATTTAAAGTGCGTGTATAATTAACAACCGTAAGGTTGGTATTAAGGTAAAGAGTGATTGCGTTAGGGTTGTCCCCATCTTTGTTGGCACAGCTTATATAATCCCCTTTATCTTTAATATGATGACAGCCCAACTTTTCAAGAATAACAGGAGCATAATTATTTTCTAATATGTATTCCTTCATCGCTGGTATATCCATTTACTCTTTACCTCGTTTCATTTTATTTTCGTACTAACTCGCCCAACTCGAACCAAGTGTTTTTATCGAGGTCAAGCTCAAATATCACCTTTGGTTTCCTACCAAATCTGTTCTTGTCTACATTACAAGCATAGTACCTATGTCCTTCAACTAAAGGTTTTATCTGTGCTTCTCCCCAATTTTCATCAACTTGCAGATAACCATACTTTTTAAATTCACTCGGAAGGATTTCTTTAAAAAGCATCATTGTATACATTACACGTTTGATAGCCTTACAATTTGCAATATGAGTTGAAGATACTCTATCAGGGTCAACAGTTGAAATTTCATCTAACAACTGTATTGACAGATAACCAAAGGTTTCTGTTTCTTTAGCTACCGTTGCTAACTTTGTAGCAGATACAAGCATTGCAGCCCAATCGCCAGTATCATCTGTATCTGATTTGAATGTATCATACATCCAGTAGTTGCAACCAAGAGTCATCTTGGCTTTTCGGATTTTAAATTCAAGTGTCTTATCATCGTAAGCATCTGACACATCGTCAACAAATATTGAAGTTTGCATTTCGGAATCAATCCAATCAGCTATCTGCATTATCTGATTAAATTCTTCGCTATCTTTTTCTACACGCTTAATAAAATCTTCATCGGATTCTAATGGTTCGCCTTCTTCATTTACTCTTTTGTAAATGAAATCGCCATTCTTATCTTTATAGAGTCCCATATCAAGTTCGGATTCATTCTTGTTAATTTTGAATCCGTGTAATTCTTGAAACTCAGGATTATTAATTACGCTACAAATAAGGCAGTCACGCATCTCCTCGACCGTCATTTCGTTAATCATAACATATACCTTTTGTCTCATTACCAAAGCGATATATGCTATGAGCTTTACCATAAAACGTGTCTTTCCTGCATTTGATACCATTCCACCAACCATAAGAGTTTTGGTTTTCATTCCTCTAAAAACATCATTGAGAATAGCAAATGGCATTTGCAATCCCATACTTGGTCTTGCCATATGGTCAAGTAATGTTTGCTTTGTACCTTTATTTAAAACCTCAGTTTCAGAACTACCAAGTATAACAGTATGTATTTTGTCAGCCTTGCCTCTGACTAATCTATATATATCATTCGCATTGAATGTTTCAAATTTCTTATGAGCTATAATACCTGATACATCAAAGCCCTTGCGCTGATACTCTCTAAGCAGAGAATACTTTTTAAGAATATCATAATAGTTTTTCTGGTTTTCTGACTGTGCTAACTTCTTCCATTCTTCGAGGGTTTTATTACCACCATACTTTTTAAACAAAGCAAGTCGTTCCTTGTCCTCTGACATATAAGTAGTAATGGTAGTATTCTTAAACTCTTGCGAACGTGTCTGATATATTATCTCAGCACTGTCATAGAAAAACCTTGTCGCTTCATCGTAGAAATCATACTTGCTCTTGACAAGCTGTATATAGTCTACCAGCAACTCTGGATTCTTATAAACAGCTCCTACGAAAAGTATTTCATTTGTTACATTGTTTACGGCTTCTATATTTATCACCGTCCTTTATATTTTTATAAGTGTATCTTTCAAATATCTTCCCAATGTATAGTCCTCAGAGTTATCTCCCTTGGGATAAGGGAGGATTGGATATTGTAAACATCTTCGCCATTCAGATTTGAGCTTTTTATTTTTAGTGCAGAAATATACATATCTATGTTTTGCGCTTCTTACTTTGCGATATTTATACTTAGCTTCTTTGTCATAATGGCGACTATGCTTACCTTCTGGCGTATAAATATCTGTTCTTTGTTTTGTGCATCCAGTATATAAGAAATTGCAAGCCTGATAAATATAACCGTGATGATTCATTGCTGTGTCAGAATACGATACTACAATCCAGTCCATAGCCCTTAATGTTCGTAAACAAGCACCAACAAAATAAGAAAGTGGTTCGTTCCATCCATCTACACGACACAAACGATTTAATTCATATACATTTGCAGACCACTTGTCTCCACATATACCTTTACACAAAGACGGAGATGCTGGTTTGCCAAATGTGCAAACTGCCATTAAGTTACTTTCCGTTGAATCGTGATTCTTGTACCAACCATACGCTTTCGATATGGGGGGGGTACGACCACTATAATGTTTTGGTAATAGAAATTCTATTGCTGTTTTGCTATCAATTTCTGTTATAAATCCTTTAATCATATTATAAATCCTTTAATCATATCTCGTCTATAATATCACTTATATCATCATCTTCTGGGACTTGAATTTTAGGCTTAACAACCCTAATTTTAGCCTGTTGCTGAACATATGACTTTTCTTGTTCGTGTATAGCATTTTGTTTGGCTTTCCATCGCTTGTATGAATCATACTTATTGATAAGAATAGCAAGGTCATATGCGATTCTTTGAGTTCCATACATTTCCTTACCGTGTTGCATATTGTATTCATACGTTTTGTTTAGGAAGTCCATTTTTTTATGCCACATATCACTTAAATCTCCAACAGGAATAGGCTCTTTAAGATTCTTAGAGTATGTCCCGTTATAAATTTTGGCAAGGTTCACAAAGAAGTATTTGGGTAAAGTAGTTATCCCATACTCGGAATATATAAACTCAATAAGTTTATCACGCATTGCCTTTTCTTCCTTGCTAATCCTTGCCATATTTATTCACACCTTATTACTTAATATTTGAAATTGTTTCGAGGCACTTTCTCAGAACCTCAATATCTGTTACTGACTTAATAGCCGTAGGGAGTCCTGCATCTGTAAGGGCTGCCTTTGCCTTTGATTTCTGTACGGGGTTAAGGGACTTCTGAATTGAGGAAATCTGTTCCTTGATTGAAGTGAGTTCGTCTGTTGAATTATTGGAATCAGAAGCAGTCTCAGTCTTTTCGATAGGTTTACCAGCAGAGCCAAGAACCTCACGAGCATAAAGCTCCTGTTCCTTATCTACGGACTCTACAAGAGAGTTCTTGACTATGAATGAATTATTCTTAGCTGTCTTGTCAACAACTGACTGCCAATCGAGAAGTGTAGGGTCAGTGATAACCGTATTGTCCTCGTGAACGTGAGTTCTATCTTTCTTGATATGAGCGCATACCTGACCATCTTCATCTCTAAATGTACGAATTACTGTCTTAACATTATATTCCAGCCCCTTGAATCCTTCGGGGATTTTTTCGCCTGTGACAACACTTGTTACAGAACCATCAGCCTGCTTTACTGATACCTTTTCATCTGTTTCTCTTGCTGTAATGACAAAATGAAGTCCTGAACCCATAAGGTCTAACACAAGATTCTGTCCCTTAAACGCCAGTACATTCCAGTCTTTCAGTTCCAAAAATGCGCCATCAATAGCCACCAGACGCTCCTCGCCAACAAGTCCCTTGTTCTTTGCACGAACGCTACTTCTCTTTTTCGAGAACTCAACAAGTGACTGCTTTGTTGAAAGGTTAAGTACAGTAGCTCCGTCAATTACCAACGCATCTGGCTTGAAGGGCTTTCCGTCACCGTCCACCACAACCTCGTCAGTTTCGTTGCCGTTTTCGTCAAGCTCATAAAATTCTTCACCATTCTTCGCCTTGCGAATACACTCCTGTACTTCGCTAAGAGACTGTGTGTATACCATATAAATATTATTAAGGTCTACTCCGTTGGCTTCGAGGTCAGAAAGGTAGTCATCCGCACCGCCTCCTTCGCCATCAATGAACATAACCTTAAAAGGACTTCCATCGGGGTTTTTGAAATATGCCAACTGCAACGCAAGAGTTGTTTTACCACTGAACGGTGCGCCATATTCAAGAATTGCCAACTTACTCTGTGTCTTACTTGCTTTTCTACCTGTCATAATTAATTATTCTCCTTTTAAAATTTAAACTCTTTGGCTATTGTCATAAGACCATTCGCCATAATACTTTTCTTCTGCTTGCTTACGGACTTTAACCGCATCTTCAAAGCTGTTATAACGTCCAAGATAAATACGTTTTTTTATTCACGCTTATTCTAACTACCCATTGATTACTTTTTATATCCCAATTTACACCAGTGACACCAGAAGAACTGTCTGTTCTTAATTTGACATTTATATTATTCTGGGTTCTTGTTGCAATTCTTAAATTATATTTTCGATTATTGGTCGTGTCGTGGTTTTTATGGTCTACCAACAAATCATCGGGCGCATTTAAAATAAACCTATGAATAAGAACTATTTTATTGTTATATAGCCCAGCAATATATCCTTGTGCATTTACATACCAGCATATATCCTTAACCTTGTCAAAGTCCTCTGAGTCAATGTAAAATGGTTCACCTTTAGTTGTGTACATTATAACGTAATCATCGTGAATTTCATAATCATTATATTTTTTACTACGCATTGCTCTTGTCTCTTTGTTATAACAACCACACGATTTGGTATCAGTACGTTTTAGTTTTGAACCAACTACCTTAGTAATGTTCCCACATTCGCATTGGCATAACCATCTTGCATAGTGTCCACCTTTTGTGTCAACATAATCTTCTGCCTGTCTGATAACCTTTAGCTTGCCAAACGTCCTATCTGTTAAATCTTCTCTAACTTTTACCATTCAATCCCTGTCTCAGAAACGAATGGGAAATTAATCCCATTCGTCATCATCGTCATCGTCAGAACTGTTGCCAACGCTGCCCCAATCATCGTCAGAGCTGCTGCCAAATTCCTTATTGGTCTTATTCTTGTTAGCCAGCTTTGCAATAGCACTCTCGACAGACTCCTCGGAATAGAGTTCTGTATCAATACTTTCCTTGTCAGCACCAGTAACAACCATTTCTCTTACAAAAGGACTGCTAATCTTATCCATCTTGTTGGGAGTACCCCAACCATCGTCCTCCTCAACTGCTTCAACAGAAGCATTTACGTCAATGTCACCAAAGACTGTAATAGCATTATAAGGTTTAAGAACTTTCTTTAATGTATTAGCAAGCTTAGAATTATAAGTTACAAACTCTACATCTTCGATAGTGCTATAACCAATAATCTTTGCTGAGATAATGAATCTGTCCTTATCCTTACACTCCTTGTCCTTGTTAATACCCATATACACTATCTGCTGTGTAAACTGGTGATTAGGTTCAAACTTCTCGTCCTCAAAATCAATGTCCTTAGAACAAAGAGAAATCTGACTCGGAACAAACTTGGTGTAGTGCTTATTATCGTATGTACTGTAATCAATATTACCCTTTACAAATACACTCTGTCCATCTTCAAGATAATTCTTGATATGGTCACAAGCATCAAATTCAACAAGAGTTACCTTCTTGTTTACTTCCTTACCATTCGAGTCTGTTGTCTTTTCGAGTCCAAGACCTACACCGATAAGACCGAATCCCTCCTTCTTAAAATCGAATCTGTCCTTCCAAGCGACCTTTTCAACAGTTACTTTTGTTTTGTCATCGACAGTTTCTCTCTTGGAGAAGCATACATTATCTCTCTCCATGCCATTAAGAGAGATATAATCCTTCTTGTCCTTGTCATATTCGACACCAAAAGAGATTGCTCTAAACGGCTTGCCAGTCTGTGTTGTCTTGTCAACATAGAAGTTGTCCTTATCTGTGCCAGTAACAATACCTCTAAACTGGAACTGTCCTCTCGTCTGCTGAAGGTCGTGTGGTGCGTTGTTCTTCTTTTCTGCCATTGTAAATCTTTCCTTTCAATTCATTTTGTACTTTGTGAGAAATAAAAAATAATTTCTCTTGGTACTTCTATATTATAACATACATTTTGTACTTTGTCAAGTACAAAAAATATGTATTTATCTATTTTTTTTCTCAGGATAATAATTGCATTTATTTGTATCTCCCTTACAGTCACAAGGGTCTTGTTCTCTTGTCCCTAAACAAGTGTCCATATCTTTTATATACCAATGTCCCTTTTGCCAGCAACTACACTTTGGTCGTTTAACCTTTCGTTTACAAGCCGATACAAGTTTATCTACAAGATATTCTGCTGTCTTGTCATCGTTCATATATGGACTATCATTCTCTGCTTTAATGGTTATCTTACAGCTATTACAAAAGCATACTGGATAATCACCTATCATATCATCACGTTCAAACGTCCATATCATAGGCAAGTCGCAATAAGGACATTTTATAGATTGTTTATCAACCAAGCTAATTGACATTTAATCACTCTCCTTGTTTTTATATAGAGTGCAATTAGTAGAGTATGTTGAATCATTATATTGGTCACACCAATGAATTGATTCACAATAATACTTACAAGTTTCACAAGACTTTTTAAGTGGTTGTATTTTACGAACTGCCGTTTCAAGTATATCAAGTTCTTTTTTGTGACGGTCTATTAAATCATTTACAAACTCCCAATCTCCATCGCCATTTAACCAATAAAGACCTGTGTCATCCAGCCCATCACAAAAACCAACCCAATAGCGAAGATACTCTGCAACTCCTTGAACATCAGAAATGATATAAAGATACTCATAATTGTCTGTATCGTTAATATCTATTTTATTAAAGTCTTTATCGTACAAAACAAAATTTTCTTTAATCTTCATTTGCTCTCGTTCATAATCAAGACATTCCTGTTCTGTATCAAACTCCATACCATCGTCTGCAACATATCTCATTATCTTTTATCCTCCAATACATCTCTTGTATACAATTTGAACTTATCATTCCAAAACGCAATTCTCTTTTCTTTGCCGCATATCTCACATTTTAGATATACAGTCCAATGCTCCCTCCCATCCCTGTGCGTACTTCCTATGGCTTTAACTTGATAAGAATGTTTGTGAAAGAACCTATCCTTTGCACTCCATAAAACTCTTAATACAACAAATGTAAATGTAGCTACAGTTGCAAGACCTATAAACTCTAATGCGCCATGTATAAAATTAGTCATCTGTTTCACCGCCCATCAGCTTTTTGACTTCATCGGCGTAACGCCATCGGTATGCAACATCACAGCCACCATCATTAGGACAACAACATTCGCCTATTTGAGACTTCCACTTGCAACATTCACAAATTAAACCACCATTGTAAATCTCAGCAACGGTAACGCCCATATCCTCAACCGCTGCTTTCAGAAGTCGCTTGTATTCTTCCCTTTCTGCTATAAATTGGTCACAGGCGTTTAATACATAATCAAGTAGTTCATGCTCTGTAACTTTACCTTCGGTAATTCTTAATACAGAAGCTCCACTAATGTTGTGCTTTCTGAGAATTTGTATAGCATCACTTATGTTCATTACCTTCATCCTTTCCAAGCAATTTTAAAGCTTCATCAGTATACCTCCACCTATGGTCAAGAATATCAAATACTCTATTGAACCTTTGCCAGTCTGGATTCTGAACTCTTTGCTCTGTTAGTAAATCTTTTAATGCTCCATATACGGTAAAATCCTCTACCGCAAGTTTAAGAAACCGCTTGTACTCGGCTATCTGTTCCGACTTTTTTAGAAGTTCTCCCTTTTCCTTTATCAGCCTGTCACACTCGCTTACCAGCACCTTGTTCACTTCTCGCAAGTCTTTAAGCTCTGTCAGCCCTTCCTCTGGGTATGGACAAAACTCCTGAAATTTGCCATCATCATAAAATTTAATGACAATTAGCTGAGATGAATTTACTTCAAAACCGCTCAAATATATTAAATTATCCGCTGGGATTTCATATTTTATCCCCATGAGTTCAAAGAATTTTTTGAACGCCTCAAAATCGCTTATAGCAGTATTGTTACGGATAGCTTCATCAATCGTCATTTGTCTTTACCTCCTTTATGGCTTCTTCATACTCATAGACCTTACTTGTATCCATTTTTATGCCACATACAGGGCAATATTTAGATATGCTACTATGCCCAATATAACTACCATAAATATCACAGTTCTCACAATGATAAGGCTTAACACAGCGTTCTTTATCTCTTTCAATCCACCACTTACCAATTCTTTCGGGTTTTCTATCTCTTTCCTCCTGTCTAATCTTTTGAATTGTTCTCCACGCTTCGCACTCGTCATCCTTATCTTTGGTTTCGGCATACGGACAGAATACATCACATCTACCGTTGTCTACCATGTAGTCACATAATGTGCCAAATATGCCAATAAGTTCTTCAGTCTTATTCATAGCAGCCTCCTATAAAAGCAAAATTCACTTTTATCTCCTTCTGTGTTTCTTGCGATGACGTAACGATATTTCATTAGCCTTGTGATATGTAGTATCAAAAAGCAACATCAATCCTATAATCAACAGAATAGGCACAGCAATAATCCAAAGCAATCCAACTATTGCATAATCTTCATCATGCGTTGCCAGTCCAAGTAAAAAAGTAAATATTATAGCAATTATAATATATGCTAATACAGAAATTGCAATAATAACAGGCACGGATAAACTTTTAATTATTTCTATCATTTTATAACACCTTTCTTTATACAACTATTGCTACTATTAATTTTGCAATTGCAAGAAATAAATATGTCATTAACATAAACTCAATAAAATTATTTGTCTTGCTTATCCTGTTTTCCAGTCTTTCAATCTCTTGTTTTAACTCAGAGTTCTCTCTTGCAAGCCCACTTATTCTATTCCTCTGAGTGTCAAGCTCTGTAAACGCATCATCTATACGCTTATTAAGCTTATCTTCTAAAACGTTATGTATACCAGTCATAGTGCAGCTTCACATCCCTTCAAACTCAGCTTCTAATTTAGCAAGCTTGCTGTCATACCAATCTTTTATAGCTTCAAGAAGTTCTGGAGACACTTCCGTAATCTGATACTTTTCGCCATTCTTTCGTATACCAGTTAGAACTATTCTTTCAAATTGCTCTCCAAGCCCATAGTTTCCCCAGATGTTATACGTTTCAGCATATAACCTGTCTATTTCTTTCTTTAATAATGTGGCTCTTTCAAGCTGTTCATTTGTCATTCAACATCACCGTCCTTTAAGTCCATAATCGCACCACAATGCCAACAAACATCTCTATTATTAGATTCGCCAAATGTACCACTACGACAATTAGAACACATATATTCGGCATCAAAATCATTTCCTATAGGATGTCTAATTAACCATCTGGCGTGTATTTCTTTGCTCATATTATCTCCTTAATAAAACATCATTCTTTTATCAGTCACCATAAATCTTCTGATATTAGTTCATTAAAAGCATTTTCGTGTAGTAACTTAGTACAAATCTGTCCACAACTAATAGCGTGAGTAAGGGCTTCTTTACGATTCAAAAATATATCTTCATGTGTAACAAAGCCCTGTTCTAATTCTTCAAAGTCATCAGGCTTAAAACCCATTTGCTTTAGCTGAATGTATATATCACCGTGTCTTACTCCACACAGAATAACTTCGTTATTATTAATCAACATCTTGCAAGCAGCAGCTATTATCATAACACTTCTCCAATGACCATAAGAACATACTTCTTAATAAATCCTCTCAGCCATTTTTCAAATCCGATTTCTACTGGCTCACTTGGATAAGTGTGTTCCTTCCAAAGAGTGTTCTCGCCAACAACGTGTTCTCCCCACGGAAGGTGTTTAGACATACGCCACACAAATCTACCAGATTCTTTGTCGTATTTAGCATAATAAAAGTTGTCTGCTCGTAGACCTAAATAATAGTCATCTTCACTTTCGCAATAAAAGAACTTTAAAATATCTCCTTCTTCTCGTACATTCTCAACTGGCATATGGCACACTTCACGAATTGCATCTGTCACTACTGCTCTCTGGTCTGGTCTTGCCATATCATAAATTACTGATAGCTTATGAAGTACATCTTCTCTTTTTATGTAGTCACTCATTTATATCCTTCTTTCCTGTATAAATATTATGTGGACACCCAATGCACTTGTCCTCACCGTAGATACCGTAACACGTTTCATCTTTGTTGCCATACTTCATATAACAGTCGAAGCGTTCCATTCTGCGCCTATTTTTATTGTTTTCTATTGCTTCTTTTTCTAATCTCATTTCATAAAAATAATTGGCATAAAATCCAACAACATATCCTATAATAAAACCAACAAAAGCCCCACCAATAATATCACTGAATACGTCCATTCTAATCACCTTTCTCTTGGTAATGTAAACCTTTCTCTAAAATCCATTATGGCATTGCCTATTTTACAAGTAGGCAACTTATAACTGAATTGTATTAAGTATGTTATCAATCTTTTCTCTTATCTTCATGAACTCTCAGCCCTCACAACAATAACCTTCTTCCAGTAAGGTTCATACTTCTCGACTTCTTTATCAACAAGCTTTTCAAATTCTTCATCTGAAACACTATCGTCTACGTCTAAATGACATTGCAGATGTTCTCTTAAATCATCTCTATCATTAAAAACATATCCGTCACGATATGGAACATCGCAGTCAAGAATCTCACCTATATAAACTTTAACAGAAGCAGCATAAGTGTAAGAATATTCTTCCCAAGGTAAGTCGTTCTCTACGAGTACACATATAGGTAACTCAGGATTCTCTATTATAAGTTTACGCAACTCTGGTATATCTTGTATAATACTCATTATGTTATCTCCTTATATTTTTCATAAAGATTATCTATCTCGTTACTAAGATACTCTATATTTTTATTGTCAATTTCCCTTAAAAGCATATTGAATGACACTTTGTTTTCTGTAAACCAACCTTGTATGGTTTTGAACAGACACATAGCATCCCATATCCATCTGTCTTTGGTTCTTTCAACCCCAATTGAATAAGCAATTGCATTACACATATCCTGTGCCGTTGCTGATGAAATGCGACCTTCACGTTTGTATTGAGATATTAACCTATACATAGAATCCTTGGTAACATAGCCATCAATCTCGTCAATAGGAACTGGTTCACGATTCATAATCAAACTCCCCCATTGCTTTATAAAGATTACCTCTATTCATTTCTTACTACCTTACACCTCGTCATAAAAGTCGTCATGGTAGGTTGTCTCATCAAAATAATCTGGTGCTTCGCTGCAATCATACCAACAGTATTCGACAAGTCTAAAATCATCAGGATAACATCTCAACTGATAGTCAAATAATTCATTAAACAACTTTTCGTATTTGGTATATTCAGATGTAGACAAAGTTCTTACCTTGCCCCAATCACCTTCTGCATCATTACTACAAGGTAAATTATAGTCAATGAAAAATTTTTCTGTTGAAGCAATTTCAAATGGAGCTTTAAGCAAATCCTCCATGTCCCACCTGTCATCGACCTTTAAAAGTCTGCAAGCTAATTCTTCGTCTATCTTAAATCTAACAGCTTTTCTGTGACAATATTCACCCATTAAGATTCCTTCTTGTCAATTTTAATTTTAAATAATTCTTTGCCAGTCCCATTAAACGAAAGTTTTTTATTCATAAACTCTTGGCAATCACGATAACCTCTAATATAAGCCTGACATTCCTTTTCGTTATAACCATACTTTATACAAAGCTCTTTACATAATGCTCTTGTTATATGAGCTTTAAATTTACTGTCCACAACAAGAACTCCTATCTATTGCATTACAATAATCAAGTAACATTGTTCTATCTTCTTTTGGAATACCATCATCAACAATAACCATATGAGCTGCTTTCCCTCTGATGCTCCCCGTCCAACGCTTCACTTCAAACACACTACCATTTTCAAACTTGACACAAAAATAACTATTATTAATCAAGATTTTATAATCACAATCCTGAGTATCTTCAAGTAAATAAAGAATTTCTTTTGTAATATAAAGAATATCTGACATATGTCTGTACGGAGATATTATCATAATTACCTTTGCATCTGAACTTCCTATACAGTTTATAATCCCTGATAATATGCTGGCTTTATCATTAGTTGCTGCGATAAACATTAAATCACCTTCCCTTATTCCACGCATCAATAGCGTTCTGTTTTGCTTCTTTATCTGAATGATAAACAGTATCATTATTAAGTAGCTTTGCCTCCCAGATACAGTTGGGATTGTCACAAACGACTTCATACTTATAACAGCCTACATATCCTCTATCGCCATTCCACAAAGGTTTTCTTTCAAGATAGACATTTTCATTACCACAAGGACAAGGTTTAAGTTTCATTTTCTATTCTCCTTTTTATGTCATGAGTACCGCAAATTGGACAGCTTGTTATACTCATTAAGTCTCAACCCCCTATGTTAGCCTTTAATATAGTTGCTTCTGTATCAAGATTGACCTGTGAAATATTAATCTTCTTTGCCTGTTTAAAATTATATGATGACCAACGTGCCTTTCTTTCAGCATGAAGTTCATCTTCGGCAACAATAACCATTGCGTAATCATCACCCCAACTGTATTCGCCAACAGGCAGCTCTACCAAATATACATTCATTATTTACTCACACTCCTTATCTGTTACAGACGGCAGTCCCAGTGATGTGGAATCGAACTGCATTACAGGTATTGCTCTTAACCCCTCAATCTCTTGTCGAAGTTTTTTATTTTCTTCAGCAATCAGTTCTATTGTTCTTACAAGGCTCTTTACCATATCCTTATCAGTATATTCACCCAACATCAATTTCTCCTTATCTTTTTATAAATATACAAATAAAACACATTATCAATTACATTTCCTACAAAGGCAAGCACAAACAACAACTTCAAATCAAAATCAAATACTATCGCAGTACCAGCTCCGATTAATGTAGCAATAGAATTAACTATGCTTGAATTGTTATCATACTGTTCTCGTTCTTTTTCAGTAGGATTTACTTTTGCTCTCATTTTTGTACCGCCACAACATAGATTCTTTGTAATTACTGAGAAGATAATAATATTCAAAAGAAAATAAAAACCTAAATCATTTCTTATTAGCACATCAGCAAAAAGAATTATGTCTGCTATAATTTCAGCACACAAGAACAATCTATAATGTTCAAATAATCTATCACTATATTTGTTCCATAACCTACAAAATACAATTGTACCGAGGCAAGCAAGTATTTGTTCAATTCCTATATACGAATGTGGAACTACCTTAATTGTCTCGGCATAAATGTACGGATATGATACGGAATAAAATAAGGTGGATAGGAAATTAGCTAAGAGCATTAGGTTAGATAGACGTTTCATTCATTCTTTAATAAATACTTATTACTTACAACCTTCATACTGAGGTTTGTACCTATCGCATTACTAAATATAGGCTTAACAGGACGAATAACAATACCCTCTTTTTTACCACCATTAGGATATTCACCATCTGCTCTTTTAAGCAATGACTCAACTGTAGGATATTTAGACGGAAGGTCTGATGCAACCTCCTCAATAGGTACGTTAGCAAGACCTAACTCACAACATATGTCAAGCATCCTGTCAAGACCTACACGCTTGCCGTTTTCTATTACCGTGAAAACATACCATTCAGGCTTCTTTAGCTTTAGACGGTTTTGCTGTATTCCTGCGCCGCAAAACTCACCTTGAATTACAAGTGAATCTAAACCTTCGCGTTCCTTAAAAGCACTTATTATCTCTTTATAATTACGTTCATTAACAAGGTTATAAAAGCTACTATTACCATCGTCTTTATATTCATAATTGTGTCCTGTGACATGAACGCCGTTTTCATCAACACTAATAGAATGAGAGCTACCGTCCATTTTGGTGCTTATATAGTAATCAATATTAGCAAACTCGTTAATTAATTCTGGCATTGCCTGTATTCTTGTTTCGTCTGTATGCGGAACTCCGTATGGAAGTGTACCTATAATTGTGCCACCAGTTGTCACACGTTCCTCTATTTCCCATTTGCGAACACCAAGAATCTCAGTAACATCTGCACCAAGTTTTATATTCGTAGGGATTTCATCAAACTGGTCAACAGGAAGTAAAAGTCCCTGTGATACCTGACCTCTAAACTTCTGTGTTTTAAGACGGAATCCTTCGCCAAGAATTTCACTATTCTTATAACTTGAATTTCTCAGGAACTCAAACTCAGGTCTTACGGGTAGAAAGCTATCTATTTCAAAATAAACCGCCAAATCCCCTACCTTAAACTTATCCTTATTTACGACACATTGCCAGCCAAGAACATAAGCCAACTCTATTCTGTCAGCACCCTCGATAGGTTCTATCTTCCATATTGTTTGTATACTTGCTAATTTTCTGCTCATTATATCAACCTTTCTTTTACATATACTCATTATTAAGTATCATTATACAAGCCATGTTCGCAAAGAACACCGCCCTACATTCCATACTACCAATGTCATTACATTTTAATACAGGGAGGCAACAATAGCAGTCAAACTCTGTAAGTTTTGCAATATCACTTATAGTAAATATATTCCCTCTTTCCCTTGTGTTAATAATTTTAATAGTGACCGCATTGTTCATACGGTCACTATACTATTAACATCAAAGACTATTAGCCAGTGCGGTCAGTTCCTCTACGCTCATATTCTCATAAGACTGGTTCTGCTTCTTTGCCAGAATGTCAAGAATCATCTGCTTCTTAGCTGAGTTCTCCTTGGCGATAGACTTCTGCTCTGCTTCTATCTTCTTTGCCTCTACGATATGCTTAATAATCTCCTGCTTGAACTCGATTTCCTCTCTCTGCTTGGAATTAGTGGAAAGCAGAGACTTCTTAGGCAGACCTTCAAGCTCTGTTTCAAGATTACCATAAATGGTGTCAAGGTTAGTAAGGGACAAGTCCCAAAGCTCCTCAACTCCAATACTGCCCTTAAAGGTAAAACGTGTCTTTTCTCTTGCTGCTCTTTCAAAAATATTCATAATTAGTCCTCCTTGATAATTTTATTTTCAAACTTTTTATAAACATCAAGATACCATTCTTTTTTATCACCGTTGTATGTCAATTCGTAATATATCCCATCATGCCTTGACCTTGCTGTTATAAGTAGATACTTCCAGTTTTGAAGTGCCTTACACTTCCAGACAATTGTAACATCTTCCAGAGCTTTATCGAACCCCCTTAAAGGTTTGTCCGCATTTGCTGTCGCATAATCTCTTATAATCTGTAAAGCCCTTTCGTCCATTTTATCAATCCCCCTTAAAAATTAATCTTTAATGTTCTTTCAGTCTTACCCTTGACCTTTACAATAATTGAGTTACGCTTTGTAGAACTGAAACCTATACCACTAAGCTGGTCATCTGCATTGGTGACAGCAAGCTTAGAACCAAGAGCCTCCATAACTCTCTTATGCTTATCAAGTTCATTGTTAAGAAACTCATTGTAGAAACCATTAGGTGTCTCAGGATTTACACAATCCTTTAACATAAAGAAGTAATGCTTATTACCTATGCCCTTCTGCTCGTCCCAATAATTAGGTGAATACATTACAACTGATACAGGCACAAACTGATTGGTACTCAATCCCCAAACTTCTCTGCTTGAAACATTTTTCTCGGAGAGTAAGGGCTTAATTGTAAACTGACCATTCTTTAATGTCACTTCTGTAACAGCTACCTTTTCTTTAAGTCTCATAGAATGAGAATAATCAAAGCTATATATCTGACCATCAAATTCAATCTCTGCTCTGAAACCATTATTTGAGCTACCGCTAAACTGATGAACATAAAACTTGTAAATACCGTCCTTCATATTTTTCCTGTCAGCCCAAGTTATATTCTCAACAGCAACCTTACCATCGGGATGAATTATATCTACGTCAAGTTCGCCGTGAGTAACACTTCGCGTGTGGTCAAAATAGATTTCGTCTTTTGGTGTTATGCAATGAGCATCAAGGTCGCAATTATCATTTCCGTCCTCGTTCCACTGAATAGAGAATCTTAAATCGCCAGTAACACTACCACCAGCAGCCTTAACTCTTTCCTTCATTGAGTCTGTCATGTTGCCTGTATAAGCCCAACAGAAGTTATTGTCCCACTTGAACATTGTCTTGCTGTCCTTGTTCTCAGGAGCAATAAGTGATACCATATTAGAAGCAAGTCGATTCTCAAACAGAACTTCAATCTCCTGTGCGGTAGGGAGAACGTTCTCAATAAAGTTCTCAATATTGATTTCTTCAACCTTGTTGAACTTCTTGGGATTAACAGCCACGCTTGCAGCCATCTCGTCAAAAATATCTGCGCCAGAAATACGCTTTGCAGAATCCTTATTAGAGAACAGTATATTATTTACTGTAATGTCATCAAGAGTTGCATATCTTCTCTTTAACGAATCCATATAACCGAGGTCTGAAATAGTTTTCTTAGCATTTTCAAGCATACGCTTTGTAAAGATTGCCTTTGGACGCTTGTAATTTGCAGGAGCTACAATAGCCTCATAACTTCTTACTGCTCTGTCTATGTCAACTCCCTCAGAAATATCTGTCAGAAGTGTACCAATAGAATGATTTCTTATTCTGCCGATAGCCATACCAGCTTCACTCGCATACTCCCAAGCAAAGATTTCTTTCTGCTCGTTGGTAAGCTGATTGTATCTTACCTGATAACTTGCGAACTTTTCAAGAACTCCCTTATGTTCCTCACCACGATAAAGAGAACCCTGTGCAATAAGCTCAAGAACAACATTAACAGCTTCTTCTGTTATCTCGTCAAGAGAACGCTTAAATACATTCCTTGTATCACGGAACTGTCCCTGTTCTTCTGCCTTAGAAGCATAATAGTCAAGTACAAATCTCTCAGGAATGTCTGCATAGAAATGTTCCCAAGTACGAAGCTGACCGTCTGTAAGCTCCCTGTTATACTCTGTTCCAATACGTCTTTCCTTAGTGCAGAACACATCTCTGATAGCGCACTCATGTACATATTCTCTCATTGCCTTGATTGAAGGTTCATATGTATCATCGCCCTCAATATCAAAGTCCCAAAGAGAAATAACTTTACCGTCCTTGATTGCTACCACATTACCCATTGTCTTAATAAAATGGCGGCAACAAGAGCAATCATGTTCTCTACGCTCTCTGAATATCTTGTTCTTCTCAGGTGGGAAACTCTCAAGGTATAAATCCCAGAGCTTGTCCTTGTCAAGACCTACCTCAAAAAGTTCTGTTGAATCCTTTGTCATTTCTGCAAAGTGTTCAAGCATTTTTGTTCTCATTTCAACGAATGTCATTTTTATATTTCCTCCTTAAAAAATTATTATTAAGCCAATCAGCACATTTCTGTGCGATTTCCTTTGTGCTGAAATAAACTAATGGTTCACGCATAGAAGATAAACCGTCAGCGTGGTATTCGTTATCAACTGTACTATAATAAATATAATACTTTTGACAATCGTTATCCCAACTGGGCTTATAATCTAAATCATAACAATATTTAAAAGCCAGCAGTTTATCATTGAAGTCTTTCAGTTTCTTTGCCTGTTCAGCAAGTTCTTCTGTAAGATAATATTGATAAGGATTGGGAGTGTCGTTAAATGAATAGTGTCCACGATTCCTCCAATCGAAACCACCAAACATATCAATATTAGAAAAAGAATCAAGAAAATATCTTTTGTTACAATAATCTTCTTTGTACTTAGCAATCACATCTTCCTCGTTACTGTCCGCTTTAATTTCATTAAGTAACGCATTAGCCACTGCTATAAGCTGCTCTGCTCTCTGAATCTTCTCATCGTTGGTCATTAAGATTACCTCCTATAATTGATTTTATAAAAATTATTTTTACGCAAACAAATAAAGCAGACCATAGTTCCTTCTGGAACTATACTTCCGCAACAAACGCATTTATTCATTTGGTTATTCCTCCTATAAAAAATGTAGTGGTGGGTAAGGTAGGACTCGAACCTACAGCGTTTCTATGTCACGGATTTACAGTCCGCTGCCTTCACCAATTCGGCGCACTTACCCATATAATGAGACTTCTTTTTACAAGTCAAGTCCCCAATATCTTGCGTATACGATATGGCTGGCTTCTCTTGGAGTCCATTATCTCCACCGCTTGGGACTCAGTAACCGCTATTTACAAAGGTTGCAACTTAAATAGTGTTACTTATCTCTTTAAAGGAAAAAGCAGTAATCCTATTGGTGCTCCCTGTGAGATTTGAACTCACACGCTTTCGCAGTAGTTTTTGAGACTACCCTGTCTGCCTATTCCAAGCAAGGGAGCATATTGCCCGTAGCAGCTACGGGCTGAAGGAGGTCAGTTATGCCAAAGACATAACGAAGATTTTGGTATTGGATTAAGCGGAGGCAATGCAACCACCTCTATCAAATATTGAATTAAATAATTCTCGTCCTTTGCGTAAACCACAGTCTACCCCCACCACGATATACATTCCTATTCATTTGATATTGCATCTTCTTAATCCAATTGGTCTGGATTACAGGACTCGAACCTGCGGCATCTTGCTCCCAAAGCAAGCACTCTACCAAACTGAGCTAAATCCAGATGATTTACTTGCATAAGAGCGTGTAACTTATGCAAGATTTGTGTTCTTTTTGCTGGTTTCCGTAGGTAGCTACTTCTACAGGTTTGCCCATAGTCAAGAACGATTTGATGGCTTTACGTTTTTATCCAATTTATCATTACCAAATAAGTTCTGTATACCCATCGTTTTCCTTATTTAAATAATGTCGCCACACCGCTTTTGAAGTATTGGTGCTCCTAATCGGACTCGAACCGATACGGGTTTCACCCGAGGGATTTTAAGTCCCTTGCGTATGCCAATTCCACCACAGGAGCATATTATAGTTTTGTCACATAGACTAACTATAATAACGAATTTTTGTCTTATGAATAAGACTGGTCTGAACGGCTTGACTTGAACAAGCGACCTCTACATTCCTTTTATAAACTATTGTAGTGCTCTCCCAACTGAGCTACGTCCAGATAATTGGTGAGAGTGAAGGGTATCGAACCCTCGACCTATTGCTTAAAAGGCAATTGCTCTACCACTGAGCTACACTCCCATTTGTGCGGTGATTTCTCACCGCAATCAGAAAAAGAATAGTAAAAGAAATTTGATAATATCTTAGCATTACCCAACTCACACCACGAGGAGGTCTATTATCGAGTGAGTCGTTATGCTCGTCTTTCCGAGCTGTCAGGAAATGAGCGCATCGCAAAACCGAAGTTCTGCATTGGCTTCGGCAGCAGGAGTCGAACCTACATTAATAGAGCCAAAATCTATTGTCCTACCATTAGACGATGCCGAAATATAAAATCCATTTTATTGTCTGTTGCATTACCACTTTGCTATGCCCTATCAAATCCATTTTGTACTTTGCTTGATTAAAAAAACAAATCTCATTCATTTTGTACTTTGTAAAATCTTTATTATTGAGGGGAGGTGTTCTCCCCTCTTTCTATAATATATTATAGCATACTTTTTGTACCTTGTCAAGTACAAAATGAATATTTTTATTTTTTAACTATTTCTTGTAATTCTTGAATTTCTTTGTCAAGCTCCCTTCGGCGTTGCAAAAGTTCATCGTACTTCTTTTGAATTTCTTGTTTTGATATATGTTCGCTTATAATTACTTCTTTTGGGATGTCCAACTGTGCTTCTTCACGGTCATGTTTGTATTGTATATATCTTTTTTTGTTGATAGTAATAGCCATTTCTGCTTTGCCAATAATTTTTTTAAACCACAAGGGCGTAATCCCACCTAACGTAACAGTTTCCCCTGTGCTTTTCTCAAGCTCATATATTCGATTATACACTCCAAGCTGATAAAGATTCTGCACTCTTAATAAATTTTTTAAATAACTATATTCCTCTGGTAGTTTTAATCGCCAAAGTGGACGAGATAAAAATGCTCCATCAATGTTGTCAATTCCACGAGAAGAACGAATATATTTACTACCTATTAGCGGCATATAATTTGCCAAAGTGGTAACATCCTTATATGACATTAAAATATTAATATCTTCTTTGGTCAAAGGAAGATTATATCCTTTAACACCTTCTGTTGTAATATCAGTTAAATTAAGTTCTATTATTTGTTCATCGGTCAATCCGTGAAATCCGAGTATGCCAGCCGCATAACTCATCAAATAACTGTTGGCACTAAACTGAGTACCACTCTTTATAGCCTGATTTGTTAAAACAGAAAAAAGCAAATTATAGTAATGTATAATATCTTGCGTAGAAAAAATTAAATACTTTACCTCGGAAATTGGTATTTCAATCTTATCAACAATAGATAAATCAACTTTAATCCCTTTGGACAATAACCATTTAAAATAATTTAAAATATCTTTTCTTTGATTATATGCTGTTCTTGTTGACAATGGTTTCCATTTTGAAACTATTTCATTTAATTCACTCAATGACATTTCATGTAGATTTAAAGGAGAATTTCTAAATTTCTCAAGAGCTTGTAACGGTCTTTTGGGATATTCTTTTATGTATTCATCTATCATGTATAACATGATTTCACTCCTCTCTATAATTATTTAAATTATAGCAAAAAACCCACATGATGTCAAGGATTATTAAAATATTATTTCATCACAAATAGAAAAATATATTTCATCCATACGAAAATCTGTTAGTATATCAAGAATTGCATCACCAACCTTCACTGTTGTTAAAGGCTTTCCTTTGTTTTCAATCAGAATACTTTGTAGTTCCCCCCGATGGCAACATGGATTTTTGCCAAATTTCAGTGTCACTATACTATTGTTATCAATATGTATATCTTCGCTTACAATAGGAACAATATAATTGTTAATGATACTCCTATCTCTAATAACCACTGTTCCATTAATGATTTCATCTTCGCATATCTTATCAAGAATAAGACCTAACAAAGCAAAAATGTGCATATTATATTCCCCCTTATATTACATTGCTGTGAGTGGATAAATATATTATAGAACATCTGTTCCAGTTTGTCAAGTGTAAATATAAGGGGACTTGAATTATTCTTCAAATTACTTCCTCTTTTCCTTTTCTACATCGAAAACTGGTTTTAGTACATCTATCCCTAAGTTCATACTCATATTAATTGAACGTTTAGTTTCAACATAATCACCAATGTAGTGATATGTCATTTTTCGACTACTATGATTTAGGTCATACTGTAGCTGCTCCATTGCAGCAGCATGAGCATACTCTTTGTCTGTATCGAACTGCCTTGTGTAGTAGTCTACTACTGCCGCAGAATATGTTTTTCTAAGGGAATGAGTAGCTATTTTTAAATAACCATCTTTCTCCTGACTGTTTTTTATTGCTATTCCCAGACCTTCAACAAGAGCCTTTTTTATAATTTCATTTGCGCATTGTATTGAAAGTGGCTCAACGATTTTATTGCCATTAGAATCAAGTACATAGATATATTTGCCATTCTCTCTTTTTACCCTTTTATTTCCTCTACTATCAATGTACGTTTCTTTCTTATAGCCTCTGTTGGGTGCGTTCTTATCAGCAACAATAAGATAGTCGAGTAATTTAATTTCTGGGTTGTCCCACAAATATAATAATGTCGCCATTTTAATAGCATCATTAATAAAGTTAATTCTTTTTTTACCTGTTTTCTGTTCGCTATCAAGTATCGACTCACGGAATAAATTGTTCTCATTTATAAGTTCTATCTTCCTAAATTTACTTATGTCAACATATCTCAATCCAGTGTTGGCTTGCAAAGTTATCCACAATGCACTTCGATAATCATGGTTATCTAAAAAATATTTTAGAAGGTCATTAAATATCCCAACAGGTAACTCGTCATCTCCTTGACCAGCTCTCTGCGCAGCTTCTACTCGTTCAATCTCTGTAAGTTCTTGTTCTGATAAATCGTCATGAGAACTTGGAATGAAAGCATTAAAATCATACTCTCGCTTTGATATGTCAATAACATTACATAATTCCTGTTTATTAAGATTGGCTGACATAGTTAGCCCTCCTGTTATCTTACTTCTCTGTATACATACTTAATTTCTGTCTGTGGTAAGTCCGTCATGATTGTTGATACCATCTGAATGTTGCACTCAGAATAAGTCTGACGTTTTTCTTCAAGGTTTTCTTTGCCATATTCAAGAGCAGTCATTGCTTCTTCGTAGGAAAGAAAAGAATTTCCACAAGCAATCCAGTCATGACCAACCTTTATCATACTATAAAATTCCAATGTTGTGATAGGATATTCCTTACAGTCTCTACTACTATTCTGAGCATATACTGAAAGGATTCCAGAAGCATCAACTGCATCTATCTTCCCGTCATCGTTAAAATCAGCCACAAACTTTTCTGTCCTTGTAAACTCGCCCTCGCCTGTTGCAGACTTGGCATATTCAGAAAGGACAATAGACGCATCAACAGCGTTGATATGCTCATCCGCATTAATGTCAAGCTTGAGTCTCCCATTGGGTCTAAATCCATTGACTGCCCTTGCAGACATGGGACTGATTGTAATAATGCTTGCTGCCGAAATTATAATTGATATTATTTTTCTCATAAAAAATCCTCCTGTTTTTATATTGTTAAATTCATTTTATAAGCGAGACAAAGTAGATGTAAGTATGGTACATAATATAAGATTCCATATTCCCCATTGTCTCTTAATTGTATTTCATTTAGTATTGCTGCTGCCAGTCCCATTGGATATTCACCTCCTTTTGATTATAATGCAACCTCCTGACCACTGAAACGTGCCTTGTTCTTGTCATTACGATAACAGCCACAACTATTTGTTTTATGACAAGTTAATGATTGACTTGTAACAATTAACCTGTTATTGCATTTGCACTCGCAAAGCCACTGAGCGTGACCGTCTGTTGCGTTCTCCATTCGCTCAAGAACACGAAGTCTGCCGAACTTCTGCCCTGTTAAATCTCTAACTCTGCTCATATCATATCCCCTTCTTATCCTAAAATTCTACTACCCTTACTGGTTTTAGCCTCGATTGTAAGCAAACCATTTGAATAATCGGGGGATTTTTCTAACTCTCTTTTTTTGTTCTTTGCCTCTGCTAATGTATCGCATAAAGCAATTTCCTTTTCTTCATTGCCCTGTGTGAAAATTATATATATCATATTTTTTCTCCTAATGTATGTAGTGTTTATGTTCATTTTGTACATTGTATTTATACTATAATAGTTTCATCCTTATCCTTACCTTCCTTAACATCAACTGGCATAATAATCCAAGTGAATCCATTACCTTCCATTACCATAGCCGTATATCTCTCAGGGACTTTAATCACATAAGAACCTGTTGTTTCGATAGCATCAATAAGGAAATTAATATTAATTCCAAACCAATGCTCAGAACCATAAGAAGTTTTTCCACTTATTCCAAGTCTGTATGGTTCTTTCCTTTTGTTTTTCCTTAACCAAGTCCTCCACTTCTTCAATACCTCAATCGGATATGGCACTACAAACTCCCTGTATGTCTGCTCCGCAGCTCTATGTATACTAAATTCCACATTGAAATGTGGCTCATTGTCCTCAAATAATGGGAGTTCATCAGGAAGTTCTTCAAAACGCACCATTCTGAAACCGTCACAGGTATAATAGAACCCACCATAAGGAATAACCTTTGCAAATTTTTCCTTTTCTGGTCTTAATGTTCCTTTAATAATTTTTATATTCTTTTTTAACATATCATTCTCTCTCCTTTACTTAATTTTGGGTGCATACTTTTCCATAAACTTCTGGTATTCAACTTCACTTACATATCCAGCAAGCCAGCTATTAATTTCCTTAATCCATTCATAGATAAGGTCATCATTGTCATCAGGAACACGGTTATCATACCACAACTCGTTAGCCACTTCTCTGAATACTTCCAGATTGTCAGTAATGAAGTTTGTCCATTCAGCAGTACACTCACATTCTGAAATCTTTTCCTTAAACTCAACGTGTTTGATAATGAAATTATAAAATTTATCATACCATTCAGTAATTTCCGAATCATCGTAAGGTACACATACCGTAACCTCGGCATCAAATACTGTATCATATGTATCAAAATCCGCATCTTCCATACGCACAAAATCATATAGTGTCATTTTAAAATTCCTCCTTACTTCTTACAGCCCTTGCCATAATAAGGGCAACGGTTTCCAGCACATACCCAAGACTTATTAATATCGTCTATGCTTTTATATCCATTGGCATTTTTTATTTCCATGAGATATTCCTTGCTCTCACACATCATATATTTTTTCTTCATTTTTCCGTTCTTAAAATAGAGGTTATCTTCTTTCATGACTATTCCAATCCCTCCTTCATAGATTCGTCAAAACTATCATTCGATAATTGCAAATTTAACTGTGTCTGTGTTTGAATTAAAACGGCATTATAAATTTTCCACCATTCATCATCTTTATGATTGTCCATAATAAATCGAATAGCTAAAGTTAATTTAGCTCGTTCCTGAGTGGTGAGAAATTCACCAAAACATTTTTCAAACTCTCTTGCTTCTTTCATATATACCCTCCCTACGTTCAATGCAAGCCTGACACTTACATTCTGTATCAGCTAATAATTTTTCCAATGGGTTATTATTATCGACCACAAGTCTGTCAATGTTGTAAATCCAGCCGTGACTTCTAATCGTGCGGTCTTTTCTTCCCCAATATCCTCTGTCCTTCATTCCTCTAACTGAACCAGTATTGGATATGTTAGGGTGTATTGATATTCCCATTCCAGTTGAACCATCCTCTATCCAAGCAATACCTGTTATATCATCACGATAGAGGGTTGTGTATTCATTAATTTCCTTGATTAACTTTTTCATTTCAGCCTCCTCATAATCATATCATAATGATTCTCCCAATCTAAATTAGGATTGTTCTGTGAAGCCATAGAACATATTTCCATTGCTCTACGCATCTGAGGTGTAACGCCACTATTTTTATTAAGCTCGTTTACAATACTGTCATCATACTGTCCTGACGGGAAATCAGTTCTATAATAACCTGACTCTCCCCATTTAATAATAGTACAGTTATTATATATGTCATGACTATAGCAACATTCTGGGTATTTATTTCTCATATTTTTTCCTCCTACATCCATTTTTTCTATAATTACATAAATGTAAATTTGTCTGCGTTTTCTATCATGTATTTGACTGCCTGTATTTTGGTCTTAAACCTTGGTGGTGGCATCCCTTTGCGTTCTCCTTCAGCCAAGAACACACTATCCGAACCCCATTTATAAATCACAAGAATTTCCCAACCGTAATAATCACTTCCACATACTTCAAATACTGCTTCGTCATCACGGATAGCTTGTGGGTAATTAATCCTTGCAGGAGTCTTTCTATTTAATAAGTTCTTCTGCGCTATCATTATCTTTCTCCTTATGCAATTTCAAAATACTCATTTAAGAGTTCTTTCCAAAGTTCTTCATTGTTATACGCTCCTTTAAACCTTAGACGTATGCGTGACCAAGGAAGTGAGTCAAGCATTATTTCATACTGTCTAAGTCTGGGGAGCTTAATAAAATTTTCTCTAAATCTTTTCTTTTCAGCATCAGCCATATTCTCAATGCCCTCAATCACATACGCTGGGAGCTTATCCTTGTTTACTCGATATTTAATATTTCCACCATTGGAAATGTGTGCTATGATTTTATAATCACCATTTTCCATTTGCGCTCTGTTACATACGGTAATTCCATTACCAAGACAAGCATACATAATATCATAATTCAGCATATAAATTTCCTCCTTATTGGTATTTGAATTTCGTTAAGCATATGTATTTACCTATAAGCTGTCACCATTATAGGCAATTAGCTATGCTCAATTTTCTTTTTCAATTCTCCTAAAACTCCATCTTAATTTCCTCTCCTGTATAATATACCCGTCAAGATATTTCATGGTCTTACGATTATATATTCTGTTGTCATCTGTGATAACATAATTTTCCGAGTAGAAATACTCATTTATCATGTTCTCCAGACCTTCCTTACTGTTAGCTCCAAGAACACAAGTTGTTTTCATACTAATCCCTCCCCTTCTTCATAGGCTTCTAAGTAAAGGAAGTTTCCGTCAATGTATGGTTCAATCACAGGAAGATGAACACCCTCGCGCATAATCTCAACAGTAAGATTTCCGTACTGTTCCTGTATTTCTGTAAGTCCCTTTATAAGTTCATCAAGTTTCATTGAATCTTCCTCCTCTTTCTGCACAATCAATACAAACTCATTGTCTATAACGTACCACGACAATATCGTTGCGTTTTTCCAATCGTTGTATAAATCTTCATTTTCCATAAGCGTATTAATGCTATTACGATGTTCTGTGCTGCTTGATATGTCCCTCATATCTACATTATAATTAGTAAATATGCGATTTAGATTGGCGAAAAATTCCTTAACTGTCATAATTGACCTCCTCAAAGCATTATTTTATTTACCATTCAAAATTAATTGCAAGTAATGGTGGTCTGTACTGACTTGCTACAATATGCCATTCCAGCACATTGCAATCGCCACAAACATCAATCATCTTTTGTTTTTCCGATATGGAGACTATCTTTAACATAGCTCCTTCTGTTACATCATATCCAGATATATACTTAACGCTCATGTTTTCAATTCTCTCTGAATTTAATAATTCCTTTATATTCATAATTAGACCTCCTATCTAATTAATATCCAGTAGGGTATTTGCCATACGGCTTTGTAATTTCCATTGAGTAGGGATATTCGCTGTCACCTGTATATCTTATTTCCGAAAATCTCCAATGCTTTGTAATATTCTTATGCTTATATTCCTTCGCATCTCCCTGTGTTGCAAAATCCATTATAATTGTAACATATGCAAATGCTATTCTCTTTTTCATTTAAATTTCCTCCTAATTAATTATATCTGTCAGAAAGCGGCTGATTAACAATCCGCAACAAAATCCATGACACAATATCAGAAATAGTAGCTGTAAAATATCTTGTTCTTTACGTTTATTAGCTAATCTTATCTCGAAAATAGCTAATGCAAGGAAAAAAATTCCAAGAATTAATCTACCTATCATATCAAATCCCTCTCTACTCTGTAAGACGGACAGATGTACAGTCTGTCCGCTAAACAGAATGTTATATTATTCTCCCATTACATACTTGTAGAACTCATCATTTCTTGTGAGTACATTTGCACTACGCATTGTTCCGTTGGTGCAAGCATTATTATAGTCATCACTAATAGTAGCTCCCTCAGTTCCATCGAAGAACTCAGCCAGCCTATCAGCAAACTCGCTCACATCAGAATTTCCGTTTACAAGATATTCATGTGCTACATATAGCACAGTAATCAGATTTGCCTTTGAAGTCATACGCTTGATAAGCTTCTTATCGTCAGTGCTATCCTCGATAGCTTCAAGAACGAAATCCATAGTGTCAGTGATACTTCTGCAAGTAGATTCTCCAAAGTTGTAAGTTTCATATGCTTCACGAACATTCTTGTTTGAAAGCTCCGTCTGGTCACTGAGAAGAAGTGCGAACTTGATAATAATATCTTCATTTGCATATCCCTTGATTGCTTTTTCCGTAAGGTAATTTGTAAGCAGACTATGACTTGCAAGCTCCTTGATAGTGTCAAGCTGCTTTGCCTTGATACGGGCATTTTCCGTTCCTGTCAGCACCTTACCGTTATTCAGTCTTGACATCATTTCTGCAACTTCCTCGTCTGTAATGTCTGAGAAGTAATAAACTGTCAGAGTGTAAGACTTGATAGCATCCTGCATTTCCTCGTCAAGTTCTTCAAAGGTCAGTCCGTTTATGTCAACTTCTGAACCGTCTGACTGAATAATAGGCTCAAGCCCTGTTAAAGCGAACTCATTTTCCATAAACAGTTTGAACGCTGTTGACCTCTGTTTTCCATCTATGCAATCATAGACAGAAACTTCCTTACTCTTAACCTTGATTTTTTCATCTGTCTTGATTGTAAAGATAGGCGGCACAGGATATTCCCTGAGTACACTGTCAATAAGAAGTGATGCCCTCTTTTTATCCCACACATAACCACGCTGAATAGCATTATCAAAACGGATAGTTCCGTTTGCCATGCCCTTTACTATCTGATTGATGTTCCATGAAATGTTTGCCTTTGTCATAATATTTTCCTCCTAAAATTCAATACTTATTATAAGCTGATTATCCAGCCTATGCCCTTGTTTGTGATTGTAAACCCGTTCTTTTTGTAGAAGTCTTTAAGCTCCTTGTTAATAGTTTCCACAGGTTCATTTTTGATTATATGATTGTATGTTCTCGCTAATTCAAATGCGAGATAACTTGTAGGAAGATACTTTGTCAATCTTCCATTGTCGAAAATGTCAATCAAGGCTGATTTAACCTTAAGACAATTCTCTGTCTGCTTCTGAGTCATTTGCCCTCCTCCTTTTTCCAAAAGTTAAAGCAATGCCACACGCTAAGAATAAAATTGCAACGCCATCAATATTGTTGTTACGACACATAATTCCAAGCAATGCCAATGCAATACCTTGTAAGCGAATTTCCATTTCTTTTTTTAAACGATAATGCCTCCCATTAATAGTCATTTTATTGTCTCCTGTTCTACTTTCTTATTCTTCTTCTTTATAGTTGCATTTTATCTGCGTGAGAACATAGTCCCAAGAAGTTCCACAATGGTCTATTCCCCACACATAAAGGTCAAGTTCCTCATTGTATATTACATACTCGTCTGTCCACTCCTTTAGAATTTCCGCACCGTTACTGTCTATTATTAAGTAGTTGTAGAAGTCTCTGAATTTTCCTTCTCCAAGAGAATGAATGTCATACTCAATATCTTTTATGCGTTCTTCCCGTTCTTCTGTAAGTTCTTCCAGTTCTTCCAGCTTTTCCAGTTCTTCATTCAGTTCTTCGATACGTTTCTGAGCTTCTTCATAACTGTATTCATTTTCATTGTAATCCTCGTAGAAATATCCATTGCCGTTGACTACCTCCCACTCTGCTCCATCGCAGTAGTCAGGGTGTACGTCCATGAGTTTTCCAGCATCAACGTGTCCAAACGCCTTTGCTAATGTACGATAGTCAACTCTGTTATTATTTTTTCCATAATCACTGACCTCGTTTCCGTAGAACCATGTCCCAGCTACACCAATTCTTTTACTCATAATTCATTCCTCCTTTTCTTTTAGGTTATGTTTTATGGCATTTAATTCCATAAGGATTCTCCACAAGAACAGATAAATAGCCAAGTGAAACATAATATCAGACATTTTTATTCTCCCTTCAAATACTTCTCGGCACTTCTAACTTCATCTTCCAATCTTTCCAAAGTATAATTAATATCTCTCATGGAAGTAAAGCTGTTTGCTTTAAGCTCTTTGTAATAACGTTTTCCAAAACGAAGATGACGTATTACATCTGAGATTTTTTCATAGTCAATATCAATGTAATTTCCTGCGAGAATAATCTGCAATGCTTCATTGCAATGATTGATACGCTCTGTGAACCCTCTGAGCTTTTCCGTATTGTCGAACTTCGCAGCCTCGGCAGCGGAACGTTCTGCTTTAAGTTTCCGTACTCTTGTCGGATAGTTATTCGTATTGAAATATCCAGACTTGTCAGGAAAGTTGTCAGGTTTTCCGTATCTACCATAGGTAATATCATCGTAATACCAATCGCCATTCTTGTCATAAGGTATTGCATAATAACTTCCACAGTCTATTTTGGTTCTATACCTTATGGAATAATCCACGGCTTTAGGCTCA
>Ga0326513_10000532_pt1 | contig 32433 bp, 41 predicted proteins | sample 2_2465_0518_D_FD_203654 | JGI IMG/M metagenome (GOLD analysis project Ga0326513, IMG submission 203654) | Bovine rumen microbial communities from UC Davis, California, United States - 2_2465_0518 | ecosystem: Host-associated > Mammals > Digestive system > Stomach > Rumen | place: USA...
AGTGGTTTTAGCAATATTTTTGTTTACGGAATATAGCGCCTAATATAGCGTGCTTTATGGGGCATGCTTCGAGCTAGTGGGCAATTCGGGCATGGGGGCGCTTGTCGGATCGTGTAGGGCCGTGAATACGCCTATATACATAGGTATAGGGCCCTTGCTGATAATGGGGCGTTATATGGCCGTTATTCGGGGCGTGTTCTGGGGAATGGGGCATATAGGCCGTGCTCTATAGTATGGGGCGTATATGGGCGCTATGGGGCCGTATATGGCCGTATATGTGGCGCTATATGGGCGCGTATGGCTAGGGCATAGGGCTATATGGGCGCATGTTATGCCATATGGGGCGCTATGTGTGGCGCTATGCGTACGATCTAGGCGTTATGGGCGCATGAGTGCCGGCGTTACATGCGTTGAGCATGCGTCATTGTGTGCGCTTCGTTTCGTTGTGGTTGCAACATGATTCTAGGCGCGTCATTGTGTAGCGTTCCGGGCGGGTTTCGGGCGGTTCTTCGGCAAGTTCGCGCATGGGCACCCCCGGGCAGTAGATACGCGAATCGGTTCGGCGGGGGGTAAGCCTATCAAATAGCTCCCCCGAATAAAAGCCCCTTACCGTTGACAACGCAAACATTGTCATGTAAGATGGCACCGTCAGCCAACGAAAGGAGTCCCCGTGAAGTCCGTGGAAATCGCTCGCTCCCTCATAGAGCAATCCCCCGTATGGTCTCAGAACAAGCTCGCGTCGAAGCTCGGTCTCTCGCCACAGGCCATGTCCAACCGAATGCAGGCAGTAGACCTCAAGGCATCGTTCCTCGCCGAAATCGTGGAATCGCTCGGCTACGAGCTAGTAGTTGTTCCGCAGGAGTCGAAGCTTCCCAAAGGCTCTATACGGGTATCTAACGAGTAAAGGCAATAAGACCCGCCCTGTCCAAGCGGGTCTCGGTTGTGCCTAACGTTCGCTTCCAGTTCGCGAACTAGCACCTAACTGTAGGCTACAGTCTATGTGGCGGAACGTCGAGGATTCGAACCTCGGGAACCTTTCGGCTCACTCGGTTAGCAACCGAGCGCAATCGACCTCTCTGCCAACGTTCCTCGCTGTACCGAAATTATACCATGAAAGCAGGTGGAATCCCATGACTACCTGGGGATACATCAGAGTTTCATCGGCTACGCAGAACCCCTCGCGCCAAATCGACAAGATGCTCTCCTTAGGTATTCCAAAGCCCAACCTCTTCGTCGACACCGCCTCCGGCAAGGACATGGAGCGCCCCATGTACAAGTCGCTCCTCTCCAAGCTCTCCCCAGGAGACCAGCTCGTGATAGATTCCCTAGACCGATTGGGGAGGAACTACTCGGACGTCACCCAGGAGTGGAGGCGGTTGGTATCCCTGGGCATAGACATCAAATGCCTCGACCTCGAATTCTTCGATTCCAAAAAGTTCCGCGAGATGGGCGCAATCGGTATCTGCGTGGAGGACATGCTGCTCTCCCTCCTCGCCTACGTCGCCCAAACGGAGCGCGAGAAGAACCTGCAGCGCCAGAGGGAGGGCATAGCCGCCGCCCGTGCCCGTGGCCAGTCCCTTGGCAGGAAGCCCGTGGAATACGACTCGGAGACGTTGGAGAGGGCCCGTAAAGCACTGGAAACGGATGGCAAGGCCGCTTGCGCCCGTGTGCTGGGTTGCCACAGGAACACGGTCTACCGCCTCGTGGAGAACGGCACGCTCTAGTCTGGTAAAATTCCCGAAAACGAAAAAAAAGGGGCGTGGGGGCGCTCCCAGGGTCTGCCCTCCCTAGAGGAGGTGTGCCCGTGTCCCCAGATATCGTCCTTTGCCGCATCATGCGCTCCGTTGGAGAGTCCCCAGAGCCGTTCTGGGACTCGCTGTCCATCATCCCCCAGGTTCAAGACCACTACTTCTCAAGAGCCGCCACCAGATGGCTCAGAACCAAAGCCGAGAACCTTATCCCCTCCTCCCCGGACGCAAAGAAGCTCGTCCAGTTCGTGGAGCAGGCCCTATCCCTCCAAGCGTCCCGTGACTTCGACTCCTACATGCTCTACATGGAGTGGAACCGAGACCCCGAGAAGCAGTTCTACAGACCCAGAAGACATGTCCTCTACCCCTTGGTGCAGGACTACCAAGACCTGTTCGACGGCAAGCTCGATTTCCTCGGTATCTCCCAGCCGCCGCGTACTGGAAAAACGACGATGGGGGTGTTCTTCCTCACCTTCGTCATGGGCAACTTCCCCAGCAGGGCAAACGTCATGTCTGGTCACTCCGACAAGCTGACCAAGACCTTCCACATGGAGGCCATGTCCATCATCCAGGACTCGGAGACCTACCGATTCGCCGAGGTGTTCCCCGATTCCCCCCTCGTGTACTCCTCCCAGGCCGACGAGACGATCCACCTCAAGAGGAAACGCAGGTTCCCCACGCTCACCTGCCGCTCCATAGACGGCACGCTCACGGGCGCTGTCGAGGTCGGCAGGGACGCCCTCCTGTACATGGACGACGTCGTTTCAGACCGCGAGGAGGCCTTGTCGGCAGACCGAATGGACAAGCTCTACGCCGCCTACCTCAACCAGCTCAAAGACCGTATGAACGACGGGGCCAAGCAGCTCTTCGTCATGACCCGATGGGTGCCCGATGACCCCATGGGAAGGATTGAGGCCGAGTACGAGGGAGACCCCCGCTACAGGTTCACCAAGATGCCTGCCATGGACGGCAAGCCCTACGACGAGTGGATTCCCGAGACGGAGGTTCAGCGCTACGACGAGGTCTTGGAGAGGGAGAATGGAAAGGCGCTAATCCGCCACCAGTGGGGCAGGACCAACTTCACCTACCTCTACAGCCTTGGGTTCTCCACTAGGTACTACGAGGACATGAGGGCTTCCCTCTACGCCGCTGGGGAGGGGGATTCCTGGGACGCCAAGTACGCCTGCAGCCCCCGCTACATAGGCGGTCTCCTCTTCCCGATTGAGGAGCTGAGGCGCTTCGATTCCCTCCCCGAGGAGGAGCCAGACGCCGTCATAGCCGTGTGCGACACCAAGGACAGGGGGCCTGACTACGCTTCCCTGCCCGTGGCCTACGTGTACGGCCAGGACTTGTACATCGCCGACGCCGTGTGCGACAACTCGTTGCCGGAGGTGGTGGAGCCCAAGATTCTCCGATGCCTGATTAACAACGGCGTGCAGCTGGTGAGGTTCGAGTCCAACCAGGCAGGCGGCAGGATCGCCGACGATATGGCCAAGCAGTGCCGCGCCCTCGGCCATTTGATAGACGTTCGCAAGAAGTACTCCACCGAGAACAAGGAGACCCGCATACTCGTCGATTCCATGTGGGTCAAGGAGCACTGCCTGTTCTGGGCCGAACCCCCCACCGCCGATTACCGCACCTTCCTCTCCATGCTCACCTCCTACACCACCGAGGGCAAGAACAAGCACGATGACGCGCCCGATTCCATGTCCATGCTCAAGCGCTTCGCAGCGTCCATGGTCACGCCCTCCGCGCTGCCCGTGAAAAGGCCGTTCTAGTTTGTTGTTATTACAACATTTGGTGGAAATCTTTGCCTTCTGGCCTGGGAATGTTGTAACTACAACATTAGGGGGCAGACCCGCTCCCCATCGGGCATCGGCCACGAGCCTACGGGCGTTCCGCATCCCCCCTCCGTTGTGCGGCGTGGCCACCCCGAAAGAGAAAGGCACCGGATGAGCGAAGAGATGAAAACGCCCCTGTACAACGGGAGGATTCCCGTCTACGTCAACGCTTCCCGCGTGGACGAGTCCAACGTGCTCGAAGTGCTGGACGAGGCGAAGCCGATTTTCACCGTCAACGCCGCCGAGATTGACTACCTCTGGAACTACTACAAGGGCGCTCAGCCCATCCTGGACAGGGTCAAGGAGGTACGGCCCGAAATCAACAACAAGGTCGTGGAGAACCGCGCCCAGGAAATCGTCGTGTTCAAGCTCGGCTACCAGCTAGACCAGCCGCTGCAGTACACGTGCCGCACCTACGACTCGGGCAACGAGTCCGACGAGAACCCCGTCCTCAAGGATGTCAACGAGCTCAACACGCTCATGTTCGCCGAGGACAAGGCGTCGTGCGACCGCGACCTCATGGAGTGGATGTGCATCGGCGGCTGCGGGTTCCGCATGTGCGAGGCCGATTCGGCGGAGGATTCCGAGGAGGGCTCGGCTCCCTTCGAGATTTACACCCTCGACCCGCGCCAGGCCTTCGTGGCCTACTCCTCCGATTACAAGCACCGTCCCGTGATGGGCGTCATCGTGGGGAAGGACTCGGACAAGAACCCCGTGTACAACTGCTACACGGACGGCGAGATGTTCGTGGTCAAGGGCAACGAGGTAGTCTCCTCCCAGCCGCACTCCTACGGCCACATCCCCATCGTCGAGTACAAGCTGAACAACGCCCGTATGGGAGTGTTCGAGCCCGTTCTTCCGCTTCTGGATGCGATCAACGCAATCGAGTCCAACAGGCTGGACGGCATCGAGCAGACAGTCCAGGCGCTCCTTAAGTTCGTCAACTGCCAGATTTCGGCGGAGGACTTCGTGGAGATGCTGAAACTGGGAGCCGTGCAGGTGGCCACCACCGAGGGTGCCGTGGGCAACGCCGACGTGGACTACATTTCGTGCGACCTCGACCAGACGGCCACCCAGGTCACCAAGGACGATATCTACCAGGCCATCGTGAACATCGTTGGCATGCCCAACCGCAACGGCACATCGGGAAGCTCCTCCGACACGGGGGCGGCGGTGCTGCTGAGGGACGGCTGGACGCTGGCCGAGACCCACGCCAAGGGCTACGAGCTGCAGTTCAAGAAGGCCGAGCGGGACTTCCTGCGGGTGGTGCTCTCCATCTGCGACCAGTCCTCGTCTACCGACATCAACCTCCGCATCCGCGACATCGAGCTGGCGTTCAACCGCCGCAACTACGAGAACGCCCTGGTCAAGAGCCAGGTTCTCACCACGATGCTATCAACCGACAAGATTCACCCCCAGCTGGCCTTCGAGTCGAGCGGCATGTTCACCGACCCGGAGGCGGCTTACCTGCTCTCCAAGTCCTATTACGAGGAGCACCAGGAGGAGACGGTGCCCGTGCCCGTTGCAGTCGGGTCTCAGGCGAACGTCCCCGAACCAGGCGACGACGGCGAGAGCCGCGAAGCATAGAGCAGCCATGCGTCAAATGGCGAATGACCGTGCGGGAGCCTGCCGCGTGACCAAGGAGGCGTAAACGGAAGGAATGCAATGAAGAGAGACGATGTTAGGGCAATCATCCCCGACGCGACCGAGGAGATGGTCGACGCGCTGCTGAACAAGGTTAGAGACGAGCTGAACCCGCTCAAGCGGCAGCTCTCCGAAGCCAACGACAGCCTGTCTACCGCCCAGTCCGAGCTGGAATCCCTCAAGGGCCGCGAGGGGGACTACCTCAAGCAGCTCGAAGATGCCCAGAAGAAAATCGAGGCGGGAATGACCGCCGAGGAGCTTCTGGCGCAGAAGCAGCTGGAAGCCGAGGCCAGGGAGCGCGAGTTCCTGATGAAGTCCAACGCACTGGACGCCCGTTCCATCTTCGTCGGGGCTGGGATCGACGCCGAGTCAATCGACGCGCTGGTGGCCCAGGTGACCGTCGAGGACGCCGAGAAGACCAAGGCTTCCGCGCAGCTCATCGTGGACACGCTGGCCAAGCAGGCCAAGGCCGTGGAGGACGCCACGAAGGACGCAATCCTCAAGGCAAACCCCAAGCCCCAGGGCAACCAGGGAGGGGCCGTGGCCACGTGGGAGGACTTCTCCAAGCTGCCCGTGTCCGAGCAGATTGCCCTCAAGCAGGCCAACCCCAACATCGTCAAGGAACTGATGAGAAAGTAAGGAGGCAGAAATGCCAGGCACCATCACACACGGTAGCTACACCATCCCGTTCGACGAGGAAATCTTCTACGGTTACCTGCAGAACGAGCCCGACCTCGTCACCAACGCCCTCATCCAGAGCGGCGCACTCGTCCAGGACGGTCTCATCGCCGACCTCATCAAGGACGGCGGCAACGTCTACACCATCCCGTTCTACGGAGCTCTCGCCGATTCCGCTGACGTGAACTACGACGGCCAGACCGACATCACGCTCGACACCATGGGCGCGTCGTTCCAGTCGGGCATCGTGTACGGCCGCGCCAAGGGCTGGTTCGCCGACGATTTCGCCGCTGACTTCACCGCAGCCAACCCCATGGCCGCTATCGCCGCCCGCATCGCCAAGTACTGGCAGAACAAGCGTCAGGCACGCTTCATCGGCATCGCCAACGCCGTTCTCGGCGTCTCCGCGCTGGCCTCTCACACCGTAACCAAGTCGGAAGTCGGCGCTACCACGCTCTCCGACGCCTGCCAGGAGGTTTGGGGCGAGCACAAGAACATGATTTCGCTGGCCGTCATGCACTCCGCTGTTGCTCAGGCATTCGAGGACTTGGAGCGCGTCGAGTACCTGAAGTACACCGACCCCAACGGCGTGACCCGCGACCTGCCCATCTTCACGGTCAACGGCATCACCACCATCATCGACGACGGCGTGCCCGTGACCCCTGCGAGCGGTTCTGGCGATAACGCTACACCGGCCACCTACACCACGTACCTGTTCGGTGAGGGCGCTTTCCGTTACGCGCAGGCTCCCGTTGCCAACCCCGTGGATTACGGTCGCGACCCGCTCAAGCGCGGCGGCATGGACTTCATCACGAACAAGTTCCGCGAGACCATCCACCCCAACGGCTTCACCTACACGCCCACGGCCAACACCATCTCCCCGACCGACGCCCAGCTGGGCACCACGGCACGCTGGTCGCTGGCCTACTCGGACGCGAAGATGATCCCGTTCGGCAAGCTCGTCACCCCCGGCCACTCGGCTTAAAGGAGACTGAGAGATGACCGACCAGGAGATGATTGAGCGCATCCAGGCACTCGTGGCTGATTCCCGCTTCGACGCATTCGCCGAGCACTACCTGGCCATCGCCCAGGAGGCCGTGGCTTCGCGCCTCTTCCCGCTCCGTGCGGACGCCTCCTGGTCGGAGGTTCCCGAGAAGTACCACGCCCGTACCTGCGAGATTGCGGTCTACCTCGTCAACAGGCGGGGAGCCGAGGGGGAGGTGTCCCACTCCGAGTCGGGCACTTCCCGCACCTACGAGTCCGCTGGAATCCCCAAGTCCTACTTCGTCGGCATGGTGCCCTTCGCGGGGGTGCCCGAATGAGGAACCTGGACAGGGACAGGGTCAGGGTCTACCACGCCAGGTACCTCGGCACGGTTCCCGAGGAGAGGGACGGCCTCCTCACGGGCCGCAACGCCCCCTCCTACACGGAGCCTGCCGAGTTCTGGCCGACCGTGACCATGGCACGCGGAGAGGCCGTCTACGACCTCTTCGGGCAGAAGCTGGACTACGACCGCACCCTGACGGTGGATGACCCCTCCTACGGTGTCTCGGAAGCGGATTTGCTCTGGATTGAGAACGACCCCTCCAAGGAGCACGACCACATCGTGATGAGGGTCGCGAGGAAGGGCGATTTCACGGTCATCGCCGCCAGGAAGGTGGAGGTTCGCAAGTGATCGTGACGCTCTCCTCACCCTCCATCCAGAAGGCCGCTAAGCAGCTTCGGGACTACGCCAAGGCCCTACCCGCGAAGATGGACGCCGCCTGCAGGCAGCTCGCCGAGATTGGGGCGAACGCCGCCATAGGCACGCTCTCGACCTCCGAGATGGACACGGCGGCGGCTATCAGGGTCGAGAAGGGCGGGGAAGTCGGCTACCTGGTCGTGTCTGACGGCGAGGAGGCCGCTTTCGTGGAGTTCGGCACGGGGGTCATGGGCGAGGGAACCTACCCGGGAGACCTTCCCCCCGAATGGGGATACGACCTCAGGTGGACTCCCGAGGCTCACGACCCGAAGCAGCCCGAGCGCTGGTTCTACTACGACGAGGAGAACAGGAGAAGGTGGACGTGGGGCCGCACGGCACGCGGTTACATGTTCGTCGGCTCCGAGATTATGAGAGACATGGTAATGCCGATTTTCGAGGACGTGTTCCGATGAACGAGACGCCTGACTTCGAGCGCTGGATATACGACGAGCTGGCACGGGCCATCTACGCCCTGTACCCGAGCGCCTACGTCACAAACGACGATAGGGTGGTCAAACCCGCCTCGTTCCCGGCGGTCTCCATCGTGGAGACGGGCAACGCCGAAATCGACTACATGCGGGATTCGTCTGGCGAGGAGAACGCCGTCTCCCACGCCTTCACCGTCAACGCCTACTCCAACTCTCAGGAGGACGGTCGCGGAGAGTGCAAGGCAATCATGCGGGAAGTAGACGCAATCATGCGCAAGTGGAACTTCCGCAGGACCATGTCCCGTCCCCTGGACAACGCCGCCGACCCGTCCATCTACAGGCTGGTGGCGCGTTACTCGGGAATCACAGACAAGCACGGAAAAACCTATTGGAAATAGGAGGAAGAAATGGCAGCACGCACAACCCCGTTCAACACCTTCCAGACGTACCTGATGCACGGCACGGGCTCTGGCACGACCACGTGGGAGAAGCTTGTAGACATCAAGGACATCCCCGATTTGCAGCAGACGCCGCCGACGCTGGACGCCACCACGCTGTCCGACCCGGCGCGTTCCTACATCTTCGACATCGAGGACCCGGGCGGAACGCTTGAGTTCACCGCCAACTACACGAAGGCCGACTACGAGAAGGTCAAGGCGTTGGAGGGCACTGTACAGAAGCTCTCCGTGTGGTTCGGCGCTTCCGAGGCCAACGGCGTGTTCACGCCCTCCGGCGATGACGGCAAGTTCGACTTCGAGGGCTACGTGTCCGTCCGCAAGTCGGCTGCTTCCGTCTCCGCAGTCCAGGAGATGGTCGTGTCCGTCGCACCGCTCAAGATGCCCGAAATCGCGAGCGATTAGTTAGATACCGATGGGGAGAAAGGGTCGAGAAATGGCTGCTAAGAAAGATGTTTCCTGCATCAAGTTCGAGTACAAGGGCGTGAAGTACCGCCTTGAGTACGACCGCGATTCCGCCATGCAAGCCGAGAAGGCCTACGACGTGTCGCTCATGGACGTCAAGGACGCCAAGATGTCGGCGCTCTCGGGGATGTTCAAGGGCGCGTTCATCAAGAACCACCCCGAGACCTCGCCAGAGCTGATGGACGAGATTTTCGCCGCCTTCACCAACAAGGGCGAGCTGTACCGCACGCTGGCGCTCATGTACACGGACTGCCTCGCATGGCTCATCGAGGAGCCCGAAGAGGGAAACGCGATCAGCTGGACGGCGATGTAGGAGACCGTGCCAGCGATTACGAGGGGCTGGGGGACATCTTCTGGCATGTCTTCCCCGCCTACCTCGCCATAGGGATGACCGCAGACGAGTTCTGGCACGGGAACCCCCGCCTTGCCAAGTCCTACAGCGAGGCGTGGAAAGCGAGGACGCAGTCGGCCTACCACGCCGAATGGCGGCAGGGGCTCTACGTGGCGCAGGCCATAGGCGCTTGCTTCTCCAAGGAGGGCAAGTACCCCGAGGAGCCGATGTTCACCGTCGAGTCCGATGAAGAGGTGGCCGAGCGCAAGGCGAGGGAGCACATGCAGCGGATGAAGGACGCGCTCTCCGCTCAGGTAGCAGCCGCAAGGAAGAAGATGGAACCGCAAGGAAGTGATTAGCATGCCCGAGGCTGTTATCGACAGGCTCGCCATTGAGGTGTCGGCTGACGCCTCGGCAGCTTCACAGAACATACTGCAGCTGGCGGAAGCGCTCTCGAAGCTCGGGTTCACCGCTACCGCCACGCATCCCAAGCTCGACACCACGAAGAGCGACATGGACTCGGTTGCCGCTTCCTCGAACAAAGCCGCTTCGTCCGTCTCCACGCTCGGCGGGGTGTTCTCGGGCGTCAAGGGCAAGGTGCTGGCGTTCGGCGCGGCCTGGATGACGTTCAAGAAGACCATCGGCGGGGCTGTAAACGAGGTCAACACCTACATCGAGAACATGAACCTGTTCGAGGCGTCCATGGGCAAGTACACCGATGATGCCCTGAAGTTCGCCGAGACGGTGCAGGACGCCATGGGCGTGGACATGGGCGAGTGGGCGCGTAACCAGGGCGTGTTCATGACGCTCGCCACAGGCATGGGCGTCACCGCCGACAGGGCATCGGTCATGTCCCAGCAGCTCACCCAGCTCGGCTACGACATCTCGTCGTTCTACAACATGCGCGTCAACGACGCCATGCTCAAGATTCAGTCGGGCATCGCAGGCGAGCTGGAACCGCTCCGCCGCATCGGCTGGGACCTGTCGGACACCCGCTTGCAGGCGGAAGCAGCAGCCCTCGGAATCAGCAAGTCGACGAGGGAGATGACGCAGGCCGAGAAGGTAGCTCTGCGCTACCACCTCATCATGACGCAGGTCACTCAGACCCACGGCGACATGGCCCGTACAATCATGTCCCCCGCCAACCAGCTGAGAATCCTGCAGGCGCAGCTCACCATCACGGCGCGTGCCATCGGCGATTTGTTCATCCCGGCCCTCAACATGATTCTTCCCTACGCCATCGGAGCGGTTAAGGCAATCCGCCTCATCGCCCAGGAAGTGGCGAACTTCTTCGGCATCAACGCCGAGTTCAAGGTCGATTACTCTGGGTTAGACACGTCGGGCATCGCCACGGGCAACGAGGACTTGGCCGACAGCATGGACGACGTGTCGGATTCCACCTCCAAGGCCACCAAGAAGGCCAAGGAGTACAAGAACACGGTCATGGGCTTCGACGAGCTGAACAAGCTCAACGACATCCCAGACCCGACCGACCTCGCCAGCGACAGCTCCAAGGACGATGGCAAGAACCTCGGCGACATAACGGGCCTCATCCCGATTGACACCTACGACTTCATGAAGGACTTGAAGGACCAGCTCGGCAAGGACACCGACGAGATTGCCAAGAAGATTCGCGACAACCTCAAGAAGCTCCTGCCCGTCATCGGTGCCGTGGGCGCTGGTTTCCTCGCATGGAAGCTGGGGCCGAACCTCCTCAAGTCCATCGGGAAGGTCAGCGGCAAGCTTGGAGGTTTGGGCAAGGACGGCAAGAAGGCCGGCAAGCTCATGTCCGTCATCCCCGAGGGATTCATAAAGGGCGTGGGGCCGTGGATCGGCGCGTTCGCAATCGTGGGCGCTCACTTCACCAACCTCGCCATCAACAGCGAGAACTTCCAGAAGGGCATCAAGCAGATTTGGGAGTGGCTGCAGAAGATTCCAGAAGCGCTGTCCAACATCGGCAACCCCTTCGAGGGCATCAGTGGCTTCTTAAAGGAGCTGGGAAGGGAAATCAAGCAGGTCTTCTCCGAGATGGGCATCGACATCTCTCCCATCATGGAACCGCTCGGCCAGCTCATGGAAATTTTCGGCCAGGTAGGCTCGAAGGTCAACGAGGTCTTCGACCTCCAATGGTCGGACGCGATGATGGTGGCCGCAGGCGTCACCGCAGCGGTCATCGGAGGCCCTGTAGGCACCGCGATAGCTGGCTTCATCCTCGTGCTGGAAGGCGTGTCCCTGGCAATCAGGGCGATAGGCTGGGCAACGTCTCCATGCGTGGAATCTATCGATGCCCTGGCAGGCGTGTCCGAGGAGACCGCCGAGAGGTTCGGCACATCGCTTAAGTCCATGGAGGACGCTACGAGGGAGCTGGACACGCTGGACTTCGGCAACTCGGTCGTGTCTGCGGAGGACGTCGAGAGCATCAAGGCGAAAATCGAGGACATCGAGCAGACCATCGTCGAGAACCTGAACGGCGAGCGCAACGAGGAGCTGAAAGAGCTCCACTCCCTGGCTGGCGTGTTCACTCCCGAGGAGATGCAGTCGGTCGAGCAGCGCATCAACGAGTACTACGACGGCCAGATTGCAGCGGCCACGAACGGCTCAGACCAAATCAACCAGATACTCGCCAACGCCGCAGCCGAGAACCGCTCGCTCACCGAGGAGGAGTCCGCGCAAATCCAGCAAATCAAGGACTCCATGTACCAGCAGCTCGTCGAGTCCGCTGGCGCTACCAAGGAGGAGCTGGACGCCATCAACGAGGCGATGAAGAACAACAACTCAGCCGCCGCCGTCGAAGCCGCTTCCGCTGCGATCAAAGCCGCAAAGGAGCGCAAGGAAGAGGTCGTCAAGTCTGCCAACGAGGAATACAACGACGTCGTCAAGTGGGCCAAGCAGATGTACGACGCCAACGAGATTTCCAAGGAGCGCTACGACGAAATCGTAGAGCAGGCCAAGACAACCGCAGAGGAGCAGAAGAACGCCGCTGCTGATGGCTACGACAAGACCATCAAGGAGACCAAGGACAAGCTCGGCGAGCTGTCCAACAACATCGACTACGACACTGGCGAAATCCGCAGCAAGTGGGATGTCGAGTGGGAGAACATCAGCAAGAAGGTCGGCGAAGTGCTCGGCGACATCAAGGACGACTACCAGAAATGGGAGAAGGATACGGGCAAGAACTGGAACAGGTTCTGGAAGGACGCTGGAAAGAACTGGGACGGTTTCTGGAAGGGCGTCGGCAAGGGAGCTGGAAAGTGGCTCGGCAACGCCAAGTCAGATTTCGAGCGGTGGCAGAAAGACCTCTCCACGGGATGGGATGACTTCTGGCGCGGCATCGGGCAAGGCTGGGAGCAGTTCAAGGAGAACATCAAGCTGCCCCACATCCGCATCGAGGGCTACATCGACGTTCCCATGCTCGGCACCATCCCAGACCCCATGCAGATGTACGTCGATTGGTACGCACGCGGCGGCTTCCCCGACACGGGGCAGCTGTTCATGGCACGCGAGGCAGGCCCCGAGATGGTCGGCACCATCGGCGGTAGGACGGCTGTCGCGAACAACGACCAAATCGTTGCAGGCATCCGCAACGGCGTGTTCGATGCCATGGTCTCGGCGGCTCCGATGTTCAGGCAGCAGGAAGGTGGCTCCGTCGAGCTGGTGCTTAGGGTAGACAGCAAGACGCTCGCAAGGGCAGTGAACGACGGTAACGCCAAGCTCGCCGCCCAAGGCCTCGTACCGACGATCACTTTCGCGTAAGGAGCGGCAATGACGATTTTATACGTTGGGACCAGCTCATCGTCTCAGACTGCGGTCTCACCAGACCCTTCCGCGCTGCAGTACGGCTACATGGACATCTCGTCCCCAGACGCCGGGCGCACGCTGGCTATCGGAAACCCGATGCTCAAGATGCGCACTTCTCGGAAGCGCAAGCTCAACGTGACGTGGACGCTCATCACGTTCGCCCAGGCGTCGGCAATCCTCAAGGCGTTCTCGCCCGAGTACATCTGGGTGAGGTACTTCGACATAGAGGACAACCGATGGTCCGTGCGCAGGTTCTACACGGGGGACAAGACCGCCCCAGTCCAGTGGATGAACGTCCCTGGCAGGGAGAACAGGGTCTCGTCCCTCAGCTTCGACTTGATAGAGGTGTAGCCGATGCTGCAGCCAAGCGTGAACTTCCTTAAGGCGATTGCCTACAACCCAGCGGCAATCAGGCCGCTCGGCACCATATACCTCGCTGACGGCACGTCGGTGAGCCTTGCGGCGAATGACTTCATGAGCGGCACCTTCGAGTTCTCGGAGGCGAGCTCGTCGGATAGCTCGTTCGACATAGGAGCGGTGTGCATCCCGTCGTTTCGCTGCGTCCTCAACAACACTAACGGCAAGTTCGACGATTTCGACTTCACGGGTGCCAGGATAGCACCGAGAATCATAGCGGATGGCGGCGGCTCAACGGGTAGCCCCAACATGTACATCGGGGCGTACATTGTCGAGCAGCCCGATTCCTACGGCAACACCATCGAGCTTTCGTGCCTTGGCTATTCGGCTCGGTACCAAAGGCCGTTCTCGGACATAAATGTGGCGTATCCCATAACGCTGAGCGAGTTAACGAGGAATATTTCCTACCAGTGCGGTCTCATCTTCTACTCGGTGACATTCCCGAACAGTGATTACATCATCAGCAAGAAGCCAGAAGGAGACAACCTCACATGCCAGCAGGTGCTGTCCTACATTGCCCAGATGGCTGGGTGCTTCTGCCAGAGGTACCCGCATTCTGGCATCAGCGGCCCAGGCTCCCCACGCTTCACGTGGTACGACCGCGACTGGCAGGAGAACGACTCGTGGTACGACGGCGGCACCTACCTCACCGATGACACGCCCTACTCGGACGGTGCCACGTTGGACGGCGGCGGGTTCCACACCGAGGCCGATTCCCTCGACGCGGGGACGTTCGCGCCACGCACGTTCGCGTCCATATCGAACTTCTACGAGCTGACCGTTGCCACGGACGACGTGGTTATCACGGGCCTTCGGGTCACCGCGTACGGGGACGATGACGGGGAGGGCGAGAGCGTCCTGTACGGCTCTGACGGCTACGTGCTGCACATCGCGAATAATCCGCTCATCGTGAAGGGCACCGCCCAGGCGATAGCCGATTTCGTAGGACCCCGCGTTGTTGGGCTGAGGTTCCGACCGTTCTCGGCCACGATCCCAGGAGACCCGACGCTGCAGCCGGGAGACCCCGTGCTCATCACCGATGCGAAGGGCAGGCAGTACAAGTCGTTCATCACCTCCCACGAGTGGAAGGGCGCTACCTCGGTCATCAAGTGCTCGGCAGAGACCCCCGCCCGTAAGTCGGCTGACGTGTACTCGCAGATGGCCGCTGCAATCATTTCCAACAAGAAGGCGGTCTACAGGGAGAAGACGGCACGCGAGCTGGCAATCCAGAACCTGCAGGACACGATGGACTCAGCAGGAGGTCTCTACCTCACCCAGCAGCAGCAGGAGGACGGCTCCGTAATCTACTACCTGCACGACAAGCCAACGCTCGCCCAGTCTGGAATTGTGTGGAAGATGACGTCGGAAGCCTTCGCCGTGTCCGTGGACGGCGGCAAGACCTACCCGTTCGGCTTCGACGCATGGGGCAACGCCATCCTCAACGCCATCTACACGATAGGCCTGGACGCTTCCTACATCGACACGGGCGCAATCACGGTCAGGGAGCCAACGGGGCAGAAGCGGATAATCTTCAAGGCCGACGTAGACCTCGGCGAGACCATCATAGGCGGCTTCAACGTGGACTACAGCCACATCTACAACGACGCCCTGATGTTCGGCGCTGACGGCCTGGTGTTCCGCGTAGGCTCCCAGAGCATCGCTGAGTTCAAGCCGCTGCGTCTAGAGGACTCCCAGCAGCGCCTCATAGGGCAGCTCAGCGTGGTGTTGCCCTCCTCGTTGCAGGTGTTCTCCAAGCCAGCCTACTCGACGGCCGACGTGACCGCGAGCGACATGATTCTGTCCTACGACAAGTCGTCACCCGCCATGACCTTGAAGAACTTCGGCACGCTCCACGTGACGGGCGATGTCCTGTTCACTGGCAACGACCAGCAGTACAAGCTCTCCAACGTAGGCATCAGGGGCTCGCTCATCGAGGGAGGGCAGTCGAACTACATCGGCAATTGGGAGGTCAGGTCTGACGGCATCTGGCGTGTGAAGGCGACTGCATACGATAACAGGGCGGGAGGGTACCTTTCCGCCTACGGGTACGGGATAACCGACACGACGTACGACTCGGAGGGCAGGTTCAGGCACGTCTTCATGACCGGCCAGGGGTTCTCCGTGGGCAGGCTCAAGAACACCGAGACGGATAGGGAGTTCCGCTCTGCAACCCGTGTTACGGAAGGCGGAGTGTACCTCTACGACTGCGCATCGTTCGACAAGACGAACACCCTCCTCGCATCCCTGACCAAATCAAACGCAGGGTATGGGTCGCTGTACTTGTACGACCCGTCTGATTCGACTGGAAAAAGTCATTTCCGTGCCAACTCTTACGAAATCGTCATGCAGGATTCGAGCGGCTACGTAAGATTGTTAATAACAAGCGACGGAATCAAGCTAACGAACAGCTCGAATAAGACGAGGACATGGTTGAACGGAAAAACCCTCTCCTTCTACGACGATTCTGGGTTCGTTGGGGCGTACATGAGCCTAGCAGGCAACAGCACGGACAACAACCTCAGGCTCGCCGCCCAAGATGCTGTCGTCCTCCTCGGGAGCGACATATTCGTCGGTGACTACGCCGGACCTAGCTCGGCCTCTACCGTGAAGACGGGGCAATCGTCCAGCCAGATGGAAATGCTCACCAGGGCGGTCTACAACTCGTCCGCTCGCTCGCTGACGATATACGGTCGCAAGCTCGACTTCACCAAGGGGCTCCTGACGAACATCTACTCGGAATCGACCGTCGCGACGGTTTACCTATAGGAACGGAGGAACAGATGAAGTACACGAACGCCCAGATGCAGGAGATGCTGCAAGCGCTCGCAAAGCACCTGGAAAGGCGCGACGTGATCGGCTACGCAGCCGCCCGAAACACCAGGGTTCTCAGGGAAGAGCTCACGGAGTTCTCCGACATCCAGAACGAGCTGGTGAAGAAGTACGGGGAAGCCGAGACCGACGAGGAGGGCAACCCCACGGGCGCGACGGTTCTCACGCAGGAGTCCGAGAGCTTCCCTGCGTTCATCGCCGAGGTAGAGCCGTTCCTGCAGATAGAGCACGAACCCGCCCTGTTCACCGTCCCCTACGAGAAGGCAATCGGCGAGCTGAGCGGACTTGAGCTGCTGGAACTCGATTGGATGTTCGAGGATTAGCGTGGAAACGTTTGCATGACGTGTACCGTAATTGAGACAATTAACCGAAAGGAGGAAATATGGCTATACAGATGAGAAGGGGAGCATACGTAGACTTCGACCCGTCGAGGATGCTCCCAGGGGAGTGGGCTGTCGTCCTTTCGGGAGCCGACACGCAGAGCGGGTACGCCGTCTACATCTGCTATGCGGCAGGAGTTGTTCGCAGACTCGTGTCCGAGGAGGAGATTTCGGCGCTCCCGGACAACGTCTACACTGAGGTGATCGCCGAGATTCAGACCTACCTCGATTCGCTAGGCGATGCGACCGCCGACGCCGAATCCGCCGCAACCTCCGCGAGGGCTTCCGCGGCATCGGCCACGAGCGCAGCTTCCTCGGCGAACTCGGCGGCTGACTCGGCTGTAAAGGCAATCGCCCAAGCCCAGGCCGACCAGCAGCAGGCGGCGGACGACTTGAACGCGGCGCTCGACGCCCTCGGCGACATCTCGGAGGTGGCCGTGCCGCTCATGTCCGAGACCACCCGTGGCGGCGCGAAGCTGGGCAGCGGCTTGAAGGTCGATGACGGCAAGCTGTCCCTGGGCGACGTGGTGACCGACTCGCACGACGGGCCGATTTACAGCGTCGGTGCCGAGGGGTGGAGCGAGCAGGAGACCACGACGGGGAAGAACCTGCTGAAGCCGAGGCCGTACAGCAACACGGTCAACGGCATCACGGTCACGGCCTACGATGACGGCTCAATCGCATTGAGGGGAACTGCCACGGCAGACTCAGATTATGTAATCGAGACTTTGAACGTGAACGAGTTTATCGTGGTGGCAGGCGATTATACGTTTTCTGTTGCAGGACTGGTTGACGGCTTAAAGTTTATCGTTAGCGGTAGCAACCAAAATGGCTACCCGTACCGTGAGCTTACCAGCGCGGCTCCAAGCGCTACTGGAACGGTAACGGACGGCACAAAGCCGTTTAATTACATCCAGACCCGCGTGCTGAGCGGAAAGACCGTCAATACCGTCATCTACCCCCAGCTCGAAGCAGGCTCCACGGCCACATCCTACGAGCCTTACACGGGCACCAAGCCCTCCCCGTCTCCCGACTACCCGCAGGAGATTCGCGTGGCGCGGGGGAGGAACCTATTGGATTTCGAGGGATTCTTGAAATCGCGCAACGTACCGTACACCAAAAGCGGTGATGTGTACACCATCACGGCGCTTGGAAACGGTTACAGCCAACCGCTCGTTATATGCGATGACTCGCAAGCGATGACCGTGACGATGGCTATAGCGAACCTCACTAGCGGTAACGCTGGGATCGACATTGGCGAGTACAGGAACGGCACATGGACGAATGTGTACGTCCTGCGCTCGGCTAGTATCAAGAGGACGGATACGTTCAACGCTATACGCCTAAACTGGTCGAACCCTGGCACGTTCACGATTACAGCACCTCAAATCGAACTCGGCTCCACCTTCACGCCTTACGTACCCTACGGGCATGTTGGGTTGGAGGTGCGCGATTCGGGCGATGCGCTCGTCTCATGCACGCCGATACCCCTCCCCTCCAAAGGCTGGGCAGGCGGCTTGCCAGACGGCACGGCTGACGCGCTGGCGATTGACTCGGCGGGGCGATGGGAGTGGACGTGTCCGACGAATGAAATCGTATACGATGGCGTTGCAAATCGGTTTGGCAACACAGCTGCGTCAACTGGCAGCAACACAGGCTATCGAACTGCCAGCGTTTTGCAGGTTCAGGACGCGTTAATTTCTACTCAAGCTGTAGACGCGGTAAAAGTAGAAAGCACCCATTTCTCGGCAAATGTAAACACCCTCACTTCATCAAGGTGGGCTGTTGGCGATTGTTGTCTTTACAACGGGTTTTTCTACTGCATCACGGCATTGCAGACGATGGGAGAGCTGAACACATGGCTGCAATCCAACCCCGTCACCGTGCTCTACCTCCTCGCCACCCCCACCACCGAGCACGGCTACATCGACCTCCCAGACGTTCCCGAGGGATCCACCATCGACATACCCGAGCTTCGGGAGGTCGGCGTGAAGTGCTTCGTTCCTGGCGCACGGGAGCTGGCCGAGCACGCGAACAACTGGGGCAATCGCTGCAAGGAGAACGAGTCGAGAATCGCCGCGCTGGAAGCGGCCGTGGCAACGCTCGCCACACAGTAAAACGGAGGTTCCAGATGACTGAGGAATGGCGCGATGTCAATGGTTACGAAGGGCTATATCAGGTATCGAATCTCGGGCGTGTGAGAAGCGTCGAGCGCATTGTCCCGCGAGGAAGCGGAACCATGAAAGTCAGAGAGAAGATATTGAAGCAAAGCACTGATAACTATGGTTACAAATTTCTCAACTTGAGAAAAGCTGGAAAGAACGGCGTTATAAGAGTCCATAGGCTTGTTGCGGAATCTTTTCTACCATGTGAAAAACCTCAAGAACAATTTATTGTTGACCATATTGACGGTGATAAAACGAACAATTGCGCGTCAAATCTAAGGTACTGCACACCGAAAGAAAACCATCAATATGCAGTTGAGCTTGGACTGATAGACCCAAACCTTGTTGCCGATTATTGCAGAGAGAATCCTCAAGGAGAAAAACCTGTGATAAGAAGCGACGGAAAGATTTTCCGTAGTGCAAGAGAGGCAGATAGGGCGATGGGGATTGCTTATGGCGGGGTAGCACATGCGGCAAGCGGCCAGCATAAAACATGCCAAGGCTACTCGTTCATATATGTCGAACAGGCATCGTAGAAAGGGGCAACAATGCTCGATTACAAGGAATACGTCAAACAGGTCATCGCAAGACGCGACTATCAGCTCTCCGAACTCGAGGAGCGAATCAACAAGCTGTGGCTGGATGGCAAGCTGTCCGAGGAGGACAGGGACGAGCTTCTGCAACTCGCAGCAGAGAGCGCACGCGATGACATGCAGATAGACATCGTTGCGAGAATAGCCCAGATTGAACAGGATATTTGGGAGCTAAAACATCCTGTTGATATTTACCGCATCTGGGAACCTGGCATGCAGACGCAGCAGCACGAGATTGTACGCTTCGACGTGACGGGCGACGGCGAACTCGACCTGTGCCAGTACAACGGCGGCAGGAGCTACACGGCGCTGTCCATCGGCAAGATAGAGGGCTGGCAGATGCTCGACCGCGAGCTAAACCCCACGCACGGCATAGCGCGGGACGCGGCTGGCGGGTACGTGCTCACGCCGATTCAAGCCGAGGAAAAGGTCGCTACGGAGCCTGTGACGGAATCTGAGACCACGGAGGGCGAGTAGTGAACCCTTTCGTAATGGCCGTGCTGACGGCGCTGATTTCAAGCGTTGTGGGCGCTTTCGTCGGGGCAATCGTCAGCAAGATTAAGACGGTCAAGGCAGCAACCGACCAGGAGCGCCGCGACGCCGCAGAGACCAAGGAGATGATACGCCAGAACATGCTCATGACGTGTCGAATGGCCATCTACGACGAGCATTTCAGCGTTGACGAGAAGATTGACGCCTACAAGCTCTACCGAGGGCAGGGCGGCAACCACCAGACCAAAACCTACATGGACAGGCTCGTTGGCGGGGACGTTGACGAGTACTTGGAGAAACACGGCATCTAGGAGGAAACCATGATCAACTGGAAAGTACGCATCAAGAACCCGACGTTCTGGCTCACGCTCATCCCGGCTGTGCTGCTGCTCGTACAGACGGTGGCCACCCCGTTCGGCTACGAGTGGGACTTCACCGTACTCAACGAGCAGCTTGCCGCCATCGTCAACGCCCTGTTCGGCGTGCTGGCGATTCTGGGCATCGTGACCGACATGACCACGGAGGGCATCGGGGACTCCAAGAGGGCGCTCGGCTACGAGGAGCCGTATCCCAAGCACGCATCCGAGGAGTAGCCATGCTGGACGGCATCGACATCTCCTCGTGGCAGGACGAGCTCAATGTCGGCAACATGACCACGACCTCGTTCGTGATCGTGAAGGCCACGGGCGGCACGGGCTACACCAACCCCTGCTTCAAGGCGCACGCATCCCAGGCCATGAAGTCTGGCAAGCTGCTGGGGTTCTACCACTACGCCAAGGAGAAGGGGTGCGGCGGGTCTGCGAAGGCGGAAGCTGCCCACTTCGTCTCGGCGGTCAAGCCCTACGTCGGCAAGGCGCTGCTGGCTCTGGACTTCGAGGCGGACGCCGTGTCCTTCGGCGCTTCGTGGGCCAAGGAATGGCTCGACGAGGTGTACAGGCTCACGGGCGTCAAGCCCCTGCTCTACAGCTACAAGAACTGCGTGAGGGCGCTAGACTGGTCGAAGGTGGCCAAGTCCTACAAGCTCTGGGCGGCTCAGTACGGCAGCAACGACCCCACGGGCTACCAGAGGGACCCCTGGACTGACGCCTACGGTTTCGGGGCGTGGAAGAAGCCGACCATCTACCAGTACACGTCCAAGGGCATGGTCAAGGGCTACGACGGCTCCTTGGACTTGAACCTCTTCTACGGGGACAAGGCAGACTGGCAGAAGCTCTGCAAGGTGTACGGCACCGCGGCCAAGGCGGTGGACAAGGTTGTTTCGACCGTGAAGCCCGTGCAGAAGGTCTCCAAGTTGGAGCGCATGGTCAGCGCCGCCGTGAGCTACGCCAAGGACGATTCCCACGGCTACTCGCAGGTGCGCAGATGGCCGTCCGAGGGCACGGACTTCGATTGCTCGTCGCTCATCTACCAGTGCGCCCACGAGGCGGGTTACAACGTCAAGACCGGCGTCGGGAAGTACACGGGCACCATGAAGGTGGACTTCAAGAACGCAGGCTTCACCGCCATGAAGTTCAAGTCCCTCTCCGACCTCAGGCGAGGGGACATCCTCCTCAACGTGAAGAACCACACCGAGATGTGCATCGGCGGCGGGAAGTTCGTCGGCGCTCACGTCGCGGAGACGGGTGGCGCGGACGGCAAGCCAGGAGACCAGACGGGCAAGGAAATCAGCATCTGCGCCGCCTACGTCTTCGAAGGGGGCTGGGATTGGGTCTTGCGGCCACCAGACTCCGAGAAGGACGAGACGGAGCCGCAGAAGGCGTCTCACGTCCGCTACAGGGTATCTACCGACCCCAACGGCGAGGAATGGCTCGACGAGATGCATGACCACGTGGACACGGGCGGCTCGGGTGACGAGTACGCGGGAATCCTTGGGACTCCGATTCGCTGGCTCGCAATCGACGCGAAGAAGTACCGCGTGTTCACCGAGCGGTCTGGCTGGCTCACGTGGGTCAAGAAGTACGACTACACCGACCTCGACGAGGGCTGCGCGGGTGACGGATCGCCGATACTGGGCATCGAGATAGCGGACTCGACCATCCGCCACGCATCCCACGTAATGAGGGGCAGCGGCGAGTGGTACGCCGATATGGTGGGGCAGAAGGACACGGGCGGCACGTCCGACCCGTTCGCGGGGGACTTGGCTAACAGGATAGACGGGTTCCGCGCCGAGAAGAACTAGGGAGGGCGCTCGGGCTTCGGCTCGGGCGCTTTCTGTTCACCGCGCCGTTTTTGGCGTATAATCCCGCATGCGGAACGGCCAATCGCACCGCTTGTCACCACACGAGCGCGAACGGCTGTTCCAAAGTAGCAGGTGCCCCCATAGCTCAGTTGTATAGAGCAGCTGCCTTCTAATCCGTGAAGCGACCTGGGAAAACGTCTCTTGATTCTATTTTTGAGCTGGGAAAACGCTCTTATAGAACGCTATCTGACTATCCTCGCGAATGCACCCTTCTGAGCAGGCTAGATGTCCCTAAGCGTCTCTAAGCGTCACTAAGTTTGCACCACTTGTCACCGCCATCTCCCCGATTAGCTCGGACAGCATGTCGGCCGCTAGGCACTTCGCCCTCATGGTGACCCTCTGGTAGTGTGCGCCCTTGGTGGTGCCGTCCTTGTGTCCCATGTTCCCCGCCACGACGGAATCGGGAACCAATGCCTCGCCCATCATCGTGGCGTAGGAGGAGCGCATGTCCTTCTGGTTCACGTATGGCAGTCCCTTCCGTTCGCACCACAGCTTCCAGTTGTGGGTGATCGTGAGCGGTGACGTGTACCACGCTTCTGGCTTCAACGGGTCGTAGGGGTCGCCAGACGGGCAGAGAGGCCCCGTATTGCCCTCCGAGAGTTCCAGTAGCCTTGATGCCCAAGGCTCGCCGCACACGGCGTCTCTGGCGCTCGGCTCGTTCTTCGTGTCCTTGAGGAGCTTCCCCCCTTGGTGAGACCACACGAGCGCCTTGTCGATGGTTGCCACGCAGTAGGACTGCCCCCTGAACTCGTAGGGCCTCAAGTCCTCCCAAAGAAGCGCATCCGCTTCCTCGGGTCTCATGCCGAAACCCATCAGGCAAAGAATCACTGGCTCGTACTTGCAGCCCCTGGCCTTCTCCATGTAGAGGGGAACCTGTGATGCGTCCACGAGGTTCTTCCGGCGCTTCCTTCTCGGGGCGTACTGTATCGCCCTGTCCACGGGGTTCGTCACCAGTAGGTGGCCCCTGTCCCTTATCGCCATGTTGCAGAGCTTCTTCAACAGCTTGCCGCACTGTCTCTGGACTGAGGGCGCTGAGATTGATGTCAGAACCTCGTTGGCGCGGTGCCAGTCCATCTCCGAAACAGGCTCGTCGGCAATCTGGGGTGCCAGGTGCTTCTCCCAGTTGGTGCGGTACTCCTCCTGCGTCCTCGCCGCAAGGGTTCCAATCTGGGGCAGCGCAATCTCCATCCACAGCTGACGCCACGTGGTGGTGCTAGGCAATCCCCCCAGCTTCTTCCTAGCTAGGAACAGCTCGGCATCGTCGCGGGTGCACCGCATCCTCGCGCTTCTGCGCTCCCCGCCCTCCGACCAGAACACTCGGTAGTAGTCGGGACCTAGGCGCTGGATGGAACCGAAGTGGGATCGGGTCATCTAATCCTCCTTACGGCAATGAATCGCCCGCTTCGTTTCCGTTAGTAAGGCATGCACGCCCACACGACCTTGCCGAGGATTGTTACCTCTTCGGTGGTCTCGTCGTTGTAGTCGTATATCGTCGGGCGGTACGTCGGGTCATGGGAATCTGGTATGAGCATGAAGCCGTTGGCGAGCTTCTTCACGTGCTTTATCGTTGCGTCGTAACCGTTGACGCAGACGGCGAAAAGGTCGTGCTCGTTCGGTTCCCTGTACTTCGGGGATATGAGAGCGAAGTTTCCGTTCGGGATGACCTTGTTTACCGAATCGCCCTCGACGCGAAGCAGAAACACGTCTGGATCGTCTGCCTTGAACTTGAGCGGCGCTTCCCTTGCATCTTCAAATGCATCCATCGCGATAGGCTCTCCCGCAGATATGCGCCCAAGGAGCGGGACTGGCTCGAAGGGAGATGGCGGCTGTTTCAGCGCCTTTTTAGCGAAGCCGTATTCCTCGCTCATTATGTCATCGAACTGTATGCCGTCTATGGCGTTGACAATCTTCATTACGTTGCTTTTGCGCGGAGCACTCTCACCGCACTCCCAAGCTGAGATGGTCGTTTGGCTGATGCCAGTGGCCTCCGCGAGTTGTTCTTGGCTGAGGCCGAAATGCACCCTGATGGCGTTGATGTTGTTACCAATAAAATTGTTCATGGCTGACCTCCTGTTACCGATTTTACCAAATTTCTTGGTTAAATATCTTGACACGATTGGAATACCCGTTAAACTGGTATCAACGTTGAAAGGGGGTAAATCTTGCAGAGCTGGTTAACTAAGGCGCGTAAATCTTCAAAGCTCACGCCCGAGGATTGTGCATCCGCGATGGGTTGCTCCCGCAATACCTATCTGAGCAGGGAGTCAGCACCAGGAACACTAAGCCTAAACGAAATACGAGCATTGAACGGCGCATTCAACAAGCAGGGCAAGCAAATACTATGGTCTGCCATGAGCGAGTTCAGGCCGTAGTTATTTTTTTGCCCATGGATACCAATTAAACGGGTATTCCCGTCCTGGGATGACGGCTTAAAAGCATCCATCCTCTCTGGCGCCAGCTGTAACTCGGCAGCTGGCGTCGGCGGGTCATGTGCGGAATAGGAACAACTAACCGAGGGGACACATGGCCTACCGACGCTACCAAGGCGTCCGCTCTTTGAGAATCGAATACCACACGGTTGCCCGTGACCAACTGCGACGAGCCTCCTGCGCATGGCGTTGTTGAAAAGGAGGGGAGCGGGGATGAATCGGGAGCCGTGGTTGCGGAGAACAGGAATCAGAATCAAACGGTGCCCTCCATCGGGTCAGCTCGCACTACAGCGCGAGCCTCCTTTCCAGCGCTGGCCGTCCTCTGGGGGACGCTGCGAAAAGGACTTTCATGCGCATCCTCATTGACCATCACATACGGAGCCGCGTTCCCACTAGTGCAAGGGCGGATGAGCTGACCCGATGGAGGGCACCGATAAACGGAAGGAATCGGAATGGCAACCATGACCACCGTTTCCAAGCTGGCCGAGGAGATGGGCGTCTCGAAGCGGATGCTCTACGAGCTGGCTAGGAGGGACACAGACCCGCTCCCCCTTCGGACGCTGCGAGGGATGAAGCGCTCTAGCGCAATCGCAGTCGATGAATGGTTGGAGTGGTTTGCAAGGAACAGCGACCCATTCAAGGAGGTCAACCATGGATAAGAGTCAGGCGCGGCGAACCTACCACAGCCACCGCGCCCCAACATCGTCTCTGGTCAGAGATGACACGAACATTGTAGCAGACCGCATCGATGAAGAGTGGCAGAGGGGCATAGATTGGGCGTGCGTAGCCCTAATCCTCACGTTCGGCCCGATGCTGGCCTTGGGAATCTGGCTCGGATGGTAGGTGAGAGCATGATTGACATTGAAACTGCCCAGGCGGTGAGGATCGACCCGCCGAGCGAGCTCATGGAAGCGTTCTCGGCTGCCATCAAGGCGGCTGGCTCCTATAAGGAAGTCGGCTTCGTCATCAACGGCGACGAGGGCTCCATCTCCTGCATAGACGAGCGCGGCAAGCGCCATTTCTACGCGTTCATCGACGATGAGTGGTACGCGGGGGTGAGGGTCAGTGAACATAATCGCGATTGATCCCGGAATGAGGAACACGGGCATCGTGTACATGTCAGAGCTCTCGATTGTATGCTCGAAGACAATTTCGGGCCCCTCCGTCAAAAACGATAACTACAAGTCCATCGAGAGGGCCGAGCGGATAACGCAGCAGATCCTCGTGTTCATGGCCGACAAGCCGCACGAGACAGTGGTAATCGAGGGATATGCGGGAGGTTTCGCCGGAAGGCAGAACGCCTACTCGCACCAGACGCCCTTCCTCTTCGGGTACATCATCAGGGCTCTCCAGAGCGCAAGCGAGCCCTATGTGGTTCAGCTCTCGTCAGAGGTGCTCAACCCGAGGTCGAAGAGGTCCGTCATCAGCTATGAGGACGCCTATCCGAACAAGAACCGCTCGAAAGTCAACGCGCTGGATCGCAGTGGCTGGCTGGGAGTCGAAACCCTCAGGTCCGACCACACGAGGGCGGCTGCATTGCACGGGATCTACTACTACCACGGGAAGGAGAGGTAATGCCGACGAAGATAGACGCGCTGTTCGCCGCGAAGGCGGTGGGCAAGGAAATAAACGGCCGAATCAAGGCGCTTGAGGACGAGGTTAAGGCCGACGCGCTCGAGCAGTACGAGAGGGACGGGACCGACCGCCAGAGGTCGCACCTGTTCGGCAACAAGGCTGGTTACCTGACCATCAAGGAAGGCAAGCCCTCGGAGCACGTCGAGCGGTTCACCGTGACGGACGTTCAGGCGCTAATCGACTGGTACGAGGAGTCGAAGCCCGAAATCGAGTGCTTCGTGGCAGACAACATCGAGGAGTTCGCCAAGTGGCATTTCGAGAACACGGGCGAGTGCCCTGAAGGATGCTCGTTCATCCAGTACGAGTCGGAGCCCGGACAGCCCACCCCCGTGCTGACGGTCAAGGAGAAGGTCGTTCTTCCAATCCTGGCCGAGAACAGGGAGCTCTCGGAGAGCGTCGCGAACATGCTGCTCTCGGGTGGCTCGCTCATGTTAGGAGACGGCAATGGCCGATAAGGTAAGCGTGCTCGGCGCTCTGGTGGGAATCCAGTCAGAGCTGAAAGCCCCGAAAGACCAGAATGCGGGACGCTATCGCTACAGGAACATCGAGGACATAAACGAGTCGGTAAAGCCCCTAGCGGCCAAGTACGGCTGCGCGGTCGTGTACTCCGACGAGTTCACAGAAGACGGCAAGTGCATCGCGACGTGCACACTCATGGGCGAGGACGGGCAGATAAGCGCCAACGGCGTGGCCTACGTTCAGAGACAGCCCAAGAACATGTCGATAGAGCAGGCGTCGGGAGCGGCTTCGACCTATGCGAGGAAGTACGCAGCATGCGGACTGTTCGCAATCGACAACTCGGAGAACGACCCTGACGCGCATCCTGTGCATCCTTCGCAGCCCGAGAAGAAGCACGGGCGCTACGACAAGATAGCCGACTACAAGCAGAAGTGCCTGGACTTGGGCATCACCGAGAAAGGCATCAAGTCGTGGCTCGACTCCCATTTCGGCAAGCCCATGGGCGAGTTCACCGACGATGAGATACGGGAGACCGAGGAGTACCTTGCCTCGCTGATCGTGGACAAGAGGGCGCTCAATGGTGAAATCTGACATGTACGAGCTGCCATTGTGGGAGCAGATAACGCATTGCATGCGGATGCTCGACACGGCCCTCGCGGAATGCAAGCAGAGGGGCGCGAACATGGTCAAGGCCGAGTCCGACTACTACACGGCCAAAGCCTACGCCGCGTACGCCCTCAAGGAGGCAGGCCATCCCGTCACGTTCATCAGCCTTGTAATCAAGGGCATGGACGAGGTGGAGCAGGCCATGAGCGCCTACCACGCCGCCGAGGTCGAGTACGAGAACGCACGCGAGGCGAGGAACGTCTGGAAGAAGAAGCTCGACACGCTGCGCGAGCAATACAACCGCGAGTGGGGTCAAGCTAGGGAAGAATAGGAGGAATCCATGTCGATTAACAGGGTTGTGCTCACGGGTAATTTGACCCGCGAACCGGAACTGCGCCGCAGCTCCTCGGGCTCGGGGATACTCAGCTTCGGGATAGCGGTGAACGACCGCAGGAAAGACCCGCAGACGGGGGAGTGGAAGGACTTCCCGAACTTCATCGACTGTACCATGTTCGGGACACGAGCCGAAGCGGTGTCCAACTACATCTCCAAGGGCTCCAAGGTGGCGATAGAAGGCAAGCTGCGCTACTCGTCCTGGGAAAGGGACGGCCAAAAACGCAGCAAGCTCGAAGTGATCGTCGATGAGTTGGAGTTCCTGGACAAGCGCCAAGACGGCCAGCAGAAGCAGACGAAGGCAGAGTACGTCGAGGCCACCGTATACGACGAAGATATCCCTTTTAGCTAAGGCCGTGGGAGTCATGGAACAGACGAAAGTTTGCTCATCCTGCGGCCTCAAAAAGCCGTTAAGCGAGTTCAACAAGAACAGAAATAACAAAGACGGTCTACAGGATAAATGCCGTAGCTGTTTTTCGAAGTACAACAAGGCGAGGTACTGGGCGAACCCCGAAAGGTTCAAGAAAGACGTTTGCGAGTACAGAGAAACGAACCTTGAGAACATCTTCGCAACTCGCATGGAAATGTGCGAGAAGAATCCAACGGAGAAGAACGCAAGAGAAGCAATTAGCTTGGCTGTAAAACTCGGGCACATGGAGAAGCCAGACCATTGCTATGGGTGCGGCAACACAGAACGAAGGCTGACAGCGCATCACGCCGATTACTCGAAGCCGCTTGAGGTCGTGTGGGTTTGTGGCAGATGCCATAGACACCTTGATGCGAACAGGCGCGAAGAAGAGGGACTTCCGAGATACGTAAAGGGGAAGGCGGTCGTGATGGTAGTAGACGGTAAGGATGCGTGCGTGTTCGACACGGTTTCCGATGCTGCACGATCAGTTGGCGTAGCTCAAAGCTCGTTGTCTCAATGCTTGTCAGGCGTTAGCAAAACTTGCGCTGGGTTCGAGTGGAAGTATGTATAGGAGACGGGCGATGGCTCACAAGAGAATGTTTTCCAAGGACATCACGGAGAGCGACGCCTTCGCGGACATGCCCCTATCGACGCAGGCACTCTACTTCCATCTCGGCATGAGCGCCGACGATGACGGGTTCATAAACAACCCGAAAAGGGTGCAGCGAGGCATAGGGGCATCCACCGACGATCTGAGCCTTCTCATCGTGAAGGGGTTCGTGATTCCGTTCAAGTCGGGCGTGGTCGTAATCAAGCATTGGAGAATCAACAACACGCTCCGATCCGACCGTTACAGCCCGACTCCGTACCAAGAAGAGTTCGCTCAACTCGATGTGAAGGACAACAAAGCGTATACGCTAAAAAACGGCACTTCTGACCTGGTGGTATCACAAATGGATACCGTTGGTATACCAGATGGCAACCAAATGGAACCCCAGAAGAGAAAAGAAGAGAAGAGTATAGGAGAGGAAAGAAGAGATATTTTGTCGGGCAAGCCCGACCGCTCGGAGGAAATCGTCGAGATTGTCGATTACCTCAACTCGAAGCTCGGAACCTCATATCGTCCCAAGTCCAAGGAAACCGCCTCGAAGGTCAACGCCCGACTCGAAGAGGGATTCACCGTATCCGACTTCAAGGCCGTCATCGACTCGAAGGTCTCCCAATGGGGCAACGACTCGAAGATGCAGGAGTACCTGCGACCCAAGACCCTCTTCGCTCCTTCCAACTTCGAAGCCTACCTTCAAGCCACGAAGCAGAAGGCGGTGATTGCCAATGCGTACGCAGAGTACGATTAGCGGCGTCTTCTCGATGTACGACGCCTGCCCTCACTGCCACAAGCCGCTCAAGCGGATAACCGTCGAGGTGTTCGGCAAACCCTACGAGGTCACCTGTTACGGATCGTGCGACTGCGAGGAATCCCAATGGGACGGCCTGGACGTGGAGCGTGATGACCGCAAGTACTACCGGGCGGGAATCGAGCCGAAGTACCTCAGTGTCGAGGTCGAGCTGGAAGGCCGCCAGAACTCCGTGTTCGACGGGAAGTCGCTCTACATCCACGGCCCCAACGGCACGGGCAAGACCACCTTCGCGGCCAACCTCGCCAAGGCCCTTGTGAACATGGGCAGGTCGGTGCTGATGCGCAATTCCAAGCAGCTCACCGAGGACTTCAAGTCCGCAATAAGCGACCAGTCGATCCTCGATAGGCTCTACGGAGTCGACGTTCTGGTAATCGACGATTTGGGCAAGGAGCACGCGACAGACTATTCGCTTTCCATGCTCTACCTGGTCATCGAGACCCGCTACGCGAAGATGGCGCCCACCGTGGTCACGTCGAACTACTCAAGGGGCCAGCTCGTCATGAGATGGGCTGGAATCGACGAGTCCACGGCCAGGGCGATAGCGTCCCGACTCAAAGACAACGCAATCACGGTCGAGATGTCCGGTAGGGATTGGAGGACGGCATGAAGACCCGCCTCATCCCAGGCCAGCTCGATCTCTTCGCCGAACCGAGCGAGCCGAAACAAGGCAAGGCCTACGACGAGGAATCAACCGTCCGATGGCTGCTGGACAAGCACGGATGCACGGAAGCGGTCACTCCCTACGTTCACGGTCTATTCGCCGAGTTCGACCCGCAGGAGGCGTTCGAGCGCTCCAAGTGCCTCCCCAGCCTAGACGGCCTTCACCAGGTTCCAGGCTGGGAGTTGCAGGACGGCATCGACTACTACTGCATGTACTCCCACGAGATTGACTACCACACGGTCTGGGACAGGGCGTGGGCTGCTCGCAAGGGGGTGTCGAAGGACGATGTGTACAGGCTGGCCGAGTGGGATTACGGCAGGAACAAACCGATTTACGAGTAGGGGCGCTTCGGCGCTCCTTCGACTTCTAGGAGGAGAAATGCCAGGAACACTGTGCAACATAAGGGACGACATGGTAACGGCGGTTATTGACTATGGCACGCTCCACGTCAACGTCACCAATAGCGTCGTGCCCGAGAACGTAATCTACAACGACCCCGCCACAATCGTGGAGTGGAGCGACGGCTCCAAGACGGTGGTCAAGTGCGACCCCGAGGACTCCTACGACGAGCGTGAGGGATTCCTTCTGTGCTGCGCCAAGAAGCTCATGGGCAACACGGGAGCCTACAACGACTACATGAGGGACGTTCCCCGACACCAGGTGAAGGCGATGGCATGGATAGGCCGCTGAGGGGTCTGTCCCTGGAAACGGCGTCCCTCTACGGGATGCCCCACATTGGCTCCGAGTACACGGGGCCAGGGGTCGACAAGTACACGCATTCCGACTACCTCCCCTGCATCGTCTGCGGGATGCCGGCATCCAACATCCACCACGAACCCCCCAGGGGCAAGTCAAGGGCGAGAGACCCCGAGACCGGCAAGACCGTCAAGGGAGCCTTCCTCCTGGAAACCCCCAAGGGCAGCTGGCTCCTGAGGCCTGCCCTCATAGCCCTCTGCGGCACGGGAACCAAGGGATGCCATGGAGCAAGGCACTCTGGGGCGCTCTCGATACGCTGGGAGTGGGATTCCGACGAGGACAAGTGGTGGGACGGCGCCTTCCTCTCCGAGGGGAGGGAACCCAACGGCCAGTGGCTCTACGAGTTCGGCCACTACGTGTTCGCGGATGTTACAGGGGAGTGGAGCTACTACGGAGGTGACGAATGGAGGCATTCATGGACTGGAAGGAGCGTTTTCGGGACGAGCTGTGGGTAGAGCCCGAGCCCGTGCCGACGTGCGGGGACTGCATCCACTGCGCGAAGCCCGAGAAGGCGTTCACAACTGACGCGAGGATCGCATGGTGCATCGACGCCGGCGACTTCTGCCATACGGATTGGATATCGGACGACTGCGAGTCGTTCCAGCCGAGATAGAAAACGGCACCGCAGAGGGGTCTAGAGATGCCTTACACGAGAAATCTGGGAAGGCTATGGCATTGATCATGAACGAACTTGGCGAGTTCGAGCCAGTGGACGTGTTCGACCCCGACTCCAATCGGGCGAAGGCATACGGCTCACTCGCCCGTATAGACACTTCCAAGCTCAGGGAGAGCCAGCCCGTCACGAGAAGCCCCCACGTGCGCAACTGCAAGCTGTGCGGAAGGGAGTTCTCTTCGGAGAGGGGCAGGCTCTACTGCTCGGAGGAGTGCAGGAAGGCAGCGAAGAAACGGGGGAACGAATGACGAACGATCCAGTGCCCGATGAGTTCACTCTCGCTGTGGGCAAGCGGCTCAAGCAGGCCATGAAGGCGCGGGACGTGGGAACCAAGGAGCTGGCCGCGAAGGCGAGAATCGGCTACAACACGGTCCTCGCAGCCGTCAGGGGCAAGCGCAACCTCACAGCATGGGCGCTTTTCAAGGTGTGCGCGAGCCTGGGAGTCAGTGCCGATTGGCTGCTGGGGCTGAGGGGCCAGAAATGAAGGAATCGGAAGAAGACTACTACAAGGCTCTCGGCGTCGCTGTGAGCATGGCGGCTTACAGGCAGGGCATGACAATCGCGCAGCTGTCCAGGGCGGCGGGGATACCAGACCGAACGCTTCGCGACATCTACGACGGCAGGCACAAAATCTCGGCCCTCAACATCGCGAGGCTGTGCGTCGCCATGGGATTGGACGCCAACGAGCTTCTGGGAATCAGGAGGATAAATGAGCGATTGCAGCACCAAGGCGTGGAGCCAGCCGCTGTG
>Ga0326513_10000533_pt1 | contig 32431 bp, 56 predicted proteins | sample 2_2465_0518_D_FD_203654 | JGI IMG/M metagenome (GOLD analysis project Ga0326513, IMG submission 203654) | Bovine rumen microbial communities from UC Davis, California, United States - 2_2465_0518 | ecosystem: Host-associated > Mammals > Digestive system > Stomach > Rumen | place: USA...
TGTCTTCCAGTAATAAGACCGTATTCCCGTTACCCTCAAGGTATATCCTTTTCGTTCTACGAAAACTCCAAGACGACCGTAAATTTATCTTTAATCATCATCTCTTATCGAGTGCCATCTATCATCAGCATCCCAATAACCTTTCTGTCCCATTATATTATAGCCGCAAGAAGAATGACCATTGGAATCATAAGAACCTCCCGACAAATGACGGGCTTCATCGGCTGACAATTCACCTTGAGCATAAAGGTTTCTTACTTCAGAAGCACTTAATTCATCAGGAATATATCCCATTGTTTTCTCCTTACTCTTATATTATAACAGATTTTAAAAATTTTTTCAAGACTTTTTCATATTGATTATTTCAATTCCAAATAATTTGGCATTTTCATTTTTGGAACTTTTATATCACTATTCAAATTCCATAGTCCTCTTGCCAATTCATAAACTGTATATTCTGGAAATTCTTCGCTTTTTTCACTTAAACGTTCAACAATCCATTCTTTATCCAATTCATCTTCTACTTTTTTCTCACCTTCAAAAGAATTAACATACTCTGGTATATCTATTCTAAATGAACATTTTATTTCCATTACAGTATCTAAAAAATGGATTGTAGGAACTTTATCTTTTTCAGAGACAAAAATTTTAGTACTATTTACTACAAAATCATACTTCATTTTCTGTCCTCCTTTGCCAATTTACCATTTGGTTGTAACTTTGGAAGCAAATTATAATCTGGCATTATTTTTGTTTGTACTTTTTTTTGATTAGAATCTCTGTTCCAGATTTCAACACATTTTGCCCAATTAATTTTCAACCATTTTATCATAAACTTTCTTTGCAAGGAATTTAATCCATCTTGATATGATTCATGACAAAAATATCTTGGAATGTCAAGTCTTATACAACCTTCAACATCTGGAAAATAATAATGTAAATGTGGATCATTTCCTTCACTACCATAAACATTTATTTTTATTCCATTAAGATTGTATACATTGTTTTCTTCTTCTAAAATTATTTTATATGCTTCATCTAATTTCATAAATTTATTATAACAGAAAACAAAAATTTTTTCAAGACTTTTTATTCTTTAGTTCTTTTTCTATAGAGTCTAAAGTCTTCTTTAATTTTTTAGAATTTATAGCAGTACCAACTCTATATAAATCAAAAACTGTTGCGTCTGTTTCTTTTCCTCTTTTTAATTTATTCACTTTTTCTAAAGATTTTTTTATTTCATTTTTTGTCTTTTCATTAATTTCACTTACAAAATTTGGAATAATACTTTTTAAAGCATTGAATTTTTAAGGGTCGTTTATTATTTCTAATACTAAATTGTATTTCATGAAATTAATTTATATCCCCTATTGGATTTGAACCAATATTACACCATAGAAGCGATGCGTCCTAACCATTTAGACGAAGAGGATTTGATAAGCACTGGTTCAGTCTTATCATTGGAAGATTTTGCTCCTTTTTAACTCCGCCAATCTTCGAAGGCACCCTCAAATCACTAGGAGGGTGGGCTTTTACGAGTCTCCACTCGATCGCGATTACTTGTGTGAATTTTTGTAGTCTATACAATCCTGATGGATTTTTCCAAGACCACGCTCAGAATATTGTAAATTTTTGACTTTAAAGGATACACCAATGTTGTTATCCTTATCATAATCTTCAGTTCTTACTACAACGCCTTCATGCTGCATATAATCCTTCCAAAGCTTTGCTTTTGGAAGTTCTGCTTTATAATTGGCTACACCTTCAAGCCATGAATGAATTTTATCTTCATCTTCTGGAACCCAAACAGCTTTTTCTGCAAAAGCAACTGCTGAATCAACATCAGGCATTACTTCTTTAAGTGTACCAGTCCAAAGGAGAGGAACTACCCTCATGCCAAACTTATCAGCAATCTTTACCTGTCCTTCATATGGAAGCTGTTTGAGTGTAGAATAATCTTTGACAGTAAAAAGGAACCACTGATTTTCTTTAAAGTCATAAATATTGTCTTGAATATCTGGGCCTACCTGCTCACCCTGAAGAATATAAGCCTTATGCTCGTTTTTCCAAATTTCCTTCATTTTCTTGACAACATCATATTTACGCATCATATCCCAGAAGAGTGATTTGTCTTCAAGCTTGTAAGCGTTGTTTCTTGAACATACATAAGCACCAGTAAGCTTCTTGCCTTTGAAAGTAGGAACAACGGTGAAAGATTGACCCTCCATTTTACAATTATGTTTTAATATATTATTGCAAAAGAAATTATGATTATCTGCTATCTCAAGTTCATATCTTAAACTTGGAGTTTTAATTCTTTTTATAGATTTAATTTTTATTTCTTGCATATTTACCTCTCTAAAGAACTTATTTTTTCTTCTAATATTTCTTCTAATTCTTTTTCTAAAAATTCATCTTCCCAAATAGTTATAATATTATAACCATTTTTATTAGCGATTTCTTTTTTCAAAAAATCTTTTTTCCATATTTCTTTTGCCGTTTTATTACCAAACAATATATCATTGGGTTTATATTTTTTTGGGTCTGCGTGCCAATATGCTCCATTATATTCTATTATAATATTTGTTCCTTTTAACAAAATATCATAATAAAAATTTTCTATTCTTTTTTGAGTTTCTATTTCAAAACCCAATTTTATTAATTTTTCTCTTAAAAGAAGTTCTTGTTTAGAAGTATATATTCCATCATCATCTATAAAATGACAATGAATACTTTTTTGTAGCCACTCTGTTTTTTCTTCTATAGTTTTATTTTTCCAAACTTCTTTACTTCTTTCACTTTTTCTTTTATGATATTCTTCTTCTCCCATTTTTTCTCTTAAAAAAGCTTGAAAATCTTTTATAGAGAAAAAATTTGACACTCCATATTTTTCTTTCATAGTAATATCTCTTTTTATTCTTTTAATACTACCATTACTTAAAACATTTTTAAACCCATATTTCTTTATGTTTGTATTTTCTCTTTTTTCTTTTTGTCTGCTTAAGTTTAATGCCTCTTTTAAATTTCTAAGTTTTATACCATATAAAGTACACATTTTTCTTGTTATAGATAATCCTTCAAAAAAAGTATTATCTATTTCATAAACAGACCAATCATCATTAATTTTCTCAATAAAAAAATCCTTATTACAATTTTCAAAATTGCTTTCATAGTAATCAATAGTTATTCGATTTTTTTCAGCTTTTTTGCCAAAAAAATTATGATAGCAACCACGCATATGTGACGCTTCTCCAAATTTTTTGGCAACTTTGTAAATTGGTTTTTTACAATAAGGACAATATAAAATTTTCATATAAATTAACTTACAAAATGGTAATTACAAATTTAGTAGTAATTTTTCATCTCCATTTAAATCATTGACTTTACGATAGCATTTTAATTCTGGAAGATATACATTATCATTGCCAGTGATTTGCAACTTCTTTCCATTTTCAAGTTCTATTTCAAACCATTCAGTATCACTTTCATCAGGAGCCACTGAATATGAAAGAATTTTTTTAGGCTCTATCATAGAGTTTTTTTCATTATAAGATAAAACTTCTCCAGAATATTTTGTATCAACGATTTCTTTTATTGTTTTTTGACCATCTACTGTATCGATTAATGTATCTGCTGCTACACAAGTTATATTTACTTTCTTATCAGCATACTTTTCAAGAACACCCTTCATATTCTGAATGGTAGTTTCATCTGACTTTGAAATCAAACCAGTTGGAAATTCACCAGATGAATTTTGATGTTTCTTCTGCCAGATACGACCAATCCATCTTGTAAGAAAATGGGAAAGACAGAATTTTACCCACTTAGGATAAGCCTTTTTAGTTTCTCCCTTTGGAGAAGCATCTTCTTCTGGCTCATATTTCCAAATGCCAAGGGCATCCGTAATATCATCACCAGCCTTCATTCTTCTTACTTCGCCTTCCGTTAGTCCAAGTTCTCTCAGTGGTACTGCAAGACCCCAAGACTTAATATTTGAAAACTTTTGTGGCTTAATAAGAAAACCTTCTTTGCCATTAAGATTATCACGGTAGCAACGCTTACGAAGCCATTCCCAATTTTCACACACTGGAAGTACAGCACCTTCTTGGATAAATGCAACAAGCATACCTGGCTGAATATCCTTAGATACCATTACTTCATAAGAATTTTCTTTAAAAGAAGCACCTTGAACTCTATCCTTACCTTCAAGTGCCCAAACTTTTTCTATAGTACAAATCGAAGCCAAATCTCTCATTTTACCTCTCCTTTATCATAGATCATAGTCATTCTATGAATCCACCAATCTTCTATTTTATTTAAGCTATTACTTCTGCTTTAGCAGGCATTTCAAAACCCTCTGGCACAATAATTGCATGATACTTTACGTAGCGGTCTGGTTTTGGATTCTTTGCAGTTGAGTTTGCTGGAATTTTATCCAGTAATACATGAACAGTTTTAGAACCTTTCTTCTGCTCACCAAGAGTACCAGTGGCAATCTGTCCATTTGACTTCATCCAAGTAATTCTTTCACCCTGCTGTAAAGTTTCGATATAAGCCTTACTTCTTGTGGTAAGCTCTTCCTTAGAAGCATCTGCAATCTGTTTCTTAAAGTCCTCATATTCTTTCTTTGCAGTCTTCTTTACTCCCTGCAAACCAGTAATTACTTCCTGCAAGGTATCACAGTTGATAATTCCATCTTTTGTTAAAGCAGCTACCACCAAGTTAGTAAGCTCATCGGTTCCCATTTCCATTTCGCCATTGGAAACAGCCTCATAAATTTCATCAAATTCCATTTTAATTTCCTTTTGCTAAGATAAAATTTTCTTAATATATCCTACTATTATGATATTTTTCAAAAATCTTTTTTGCATCTTGCTTTGTTGCTCTAAAAGCAATTCTTTCATTTGCAAAAATTCCAGCCAGTTTCCTATAATACTCTAACTGCTTTAACTGCTTTTCATTAAGATTGCTTTCAGCAGTTCTGCATAACCAAAGCCTACAAGCCAAAGGTTTTTCAGCCTTACATCCTGTAGAAGAGCAATAAGAACAATCCTTACCAGTGGAAGTACCAAAAGCACCACAACAAAAGTTTGTTCCGCCACTTTTACCACGAGCACATTTTCCACCACTAATCTTACATGGATTAGCAGATTTCATGAATTTATCTACTTCATAATAAAGATTATTATATGCCTTATTTGGAAATTTCAAATCATTTGTTCTAAGTGCTTTTAATTTTCCTTTTCTCATTTTTTCACCTTACTCTTATATTATAAAGACTTTTGAATTAAAATTCAAGTCAATTTTTTATAAGCTTTTTATCATGAGCATCCAAAAACTTAGTCAAACAAAATATCAAAACAAAATCAAAAATAAAAGCTATAATTCCTCCAAGAAAAGCAGTAAGCCACACTACTAAAATTATATGACTATAAAAAAAAGTAACGATTGACATATAGTTTTCTCCATTTTCCTAATTTCCATTTTATTTTTTTAGTACTTTCAATATTAAATTTAGTAGTATTTAATAACATACAATTTATTAAAAATGAATCACCTAATCTAAGTTCACTTTTATTTTTTGGATGAGAAATTCTTGGAAAGAAATAATCTTCTTTTTTATTGTAATTTGCTCGACAATTTTTTAGAGTTATTTTTCCTACTTGATTATTATTAGAAAATCCATAATTACCATTTCCAATAGAAAGACAATCAATCAATTTATGATGAATTTTTGGTCTTAAATCTTCTTCTGATTTAAAACCTCCAAGTTTAAATCCACTTCCATTATTATAATAAGATTCACATCCTATAAGTTTTACAGAATCACCAGCTGCAAACAAATCAAACCCATCATCTTCATTATGCCAAGCTTGACAAAATATAAAAATATTTCCTTTACCACAATTTAGTTTACAAGCAAAACCATCTGCATCTCCTGTATTACTATCATTGTAGCCAGAATAGCAATTTATTATTTTATTTTTAGAACCGCCATTACAAATTTGTATACCAGTTCTTTTACAACCCATAGCGATAACAGAAACTAAGGTATTATTATTTCCACTAATTTTAATACCACACTTTGGAGAACTATAAATTTTTAAATTTTTTATTGTATTATTATTTCCTAAAATATTTATTTCATTATCATAAAAGCAATGATTATTTCCATAAATTTTAATATTAGAAATTTTGATTCTAAGAGGAGCTTTTAATTGTATATCTCTAACTATATGTATTTTTTTTGAGTTCAGTATACCGAAAATAAGCGTATTAAAATCATAAACTTTCATAAATTCTCCATTAAAAAGTTAATATAGCTATGGATAAGAGTAAAAAAGAAACTATAAAAAAATATCTAAAATCTCAACATAAAGATTTAAATATCATAGATGGATATGATATAGACAAGAATATAATCTCTGATCCTTCCGCTTTAAAAACTATTGAAAGTATAATTAAACATAAAAAAGAAGTAAAGAAAAGAATGCTCTTTTTAGCAAAGGAAATAATTAAACGTGCTGAGCATCATGATGATTCTAAACTCCAAGAACCAGAATTGAATTGGCTTATAGAAATGGACAAGGAACCAAAAGTAAAATATGGTTCACCAGAATATTATGAAAAAATAGAAAGATGGAAATGCTTCTTTGAACATCACTATAAAAACAATAGTCACCATCCAGATCATTATAAAGATACTGGTGGAATTTATGGAATGAATATAGTTGATTTAGTTGAGTTAATGTGTGATATAATAAGTTATATTCAGCAATTAAATGTTTCTCAAGCAGGAAAAATAATAGATGAACAAAAAGAACGCTTTGGTATAGATGATAGTATTGCTATTCTTCTTCTAAATACTTTAACAAGTTATTATGCTTGGATAGGAGATATAAATCCCACTGTAGATAAAAAATATTCAGATGAAGAAGAACCTATTATTTATTACAAGGGTTAATTATCTTCTCTATTTCTTTTGTAGCTTTTTCTACTTCTTCTTTAGTTTCTGCATGAAAAAGTTTTTCTTCTTGTTTTCTTAATTTTCTATCTTCTTCTTTTACTTTATCTAAAATTTTCTTTATTCCTTTTAACATCGTGTAAAAAATTCCCTAACGTAAAAACAAGAAAAGGGCTGGTGTTCTAGCCACTTCACCCCTTTCTCCTACTATTAATTTTCCAAATTTACAGGGAGATGCCATGCTATTCTGGATAATGGAATTTACCATCGAATTACATATTGTTTTTTAAAGAAACGTTAGGTTGTAATCAATATACCCTATAATCAGCTTGACATTGCTCTATCGCAATTGAGCTACCTTATCTCTATCACCTGATAAGGACTGGACTCGAACCAATATACATATCAAACATTTCCATTTCAATTTTAAATGGCAGATTATAAAAAACTTAGAGCTATTTCGCCAGCTCCCTCCACTGCATACGGTATACCACTCCTGCATTACAGTGTTTATCTAGAATGTCTGCGTTGTGGCTTCACTTGTTGTTGCTTCTGGTATTTAGAAGACAACACCCCTCACAATTGTTTAACCTAGATGGGAATCGAACCCATATTTCACGGATTACCTGTCCGCTACTTTACCATTAAGCTACTAGGTATTCATTAGAAAATTGTACAACTCTTTCTTTTATATTTTTTAATTTAACCAAATGGGGATAGTGGGATTTGAACCCACAGTGTGGACTAATTACCTGTAAATGGTTCTAAGCCATTTCTGTCTCAACCAAAAATTGCAGCATATCCCCAAATACTAGAATTTCGACCCTTGACTTACGCTAACCGTCTAGTGCAAGCACTAACCGTCCAGCAACCGATGAATTATAGCAGGTATCTAGTAAACCTATTGTTCGTGTAATTAGCCTTTTACCAACAATTCTCGTTCTCCTAGTGGCTAACTCAAACGAGTGGTTGGGACATCGAGGATTTGAACCTCGCACCAAAGGATTATGAGTCCTCTGCTCTAACCGAATGAGCTAATGTCCCATATTATTAATATATGATCTTATTTTCTCTTAAAAAGCGATTAACGCTCCCAATAGCTTTAAAACCAAGTAAATTCATTATTTGTTCTTTACTTAATTTTTTATAATCATTATCTTCCAAAAGTTTTAATCTCTTAGAAGTAATCTGCTCTCTTTTATTTTTCCAAGTTTCTTTACATTTTTCAAATCCTTGTTCTCTACTTTCTCTTGAATGTTTTTTGTTACTTTCAACAGATTTTATTTTATTAGCTTCACCTATTTTTCTTTTTGCTTCTTTTGAATGATGTTTTCCTTTAAAAGAATCATGTTTTTGCCAACAATTATGTCTTTTTCTATAATTCTCATCTTCTTTATATTTCTTTTTTATTGCTTCAGAAACTTTTTTATAATCAATAAACCTAGAAAGAACTCCACCATCGCCACCACTCACTAAGTTATATTCTGCCTTTCCAAGTAATTTTTGTGAAGCAATAATACATTTTTCAAAACGATTTATTTGCTCCTTAGTAAAATCTCCATAAATAATAATTTCTTTCTTAAAATTTTCCAATCCATATTTCTTTTGAGCAGCTTTTATAAGCTTTCCAGAACCATAATATAAATCACTATTTATAGTATGATCTTTTTTTAATGTTCTTTGACCAAAATAAGTTTTTCCATTTAATAAATTAGTTATACAATAAATATATCTCATACAATTAACTTACAAAATGGTGAGATGGAGCTGTCGGGATTTGAACCCGAATCTCATATAACCTTTTATAATTAAATTTCTATACAAGCTTAAACTAGTTTTCGATTCGGGATAGTTACCGATTTCTGCCCAAGTTGTTGTCGTTATCGGATACATGCTCTCGCTCCGCATCTACCGACTTCCTAGAAGGTTTTGTCTCCACGTCTGAAAGGTTACTTCCTACACCTCACCATTCTAAACGGCACGTCTCTATGGACGGCAATATGTCATAAACAGGCTAAGCTGCCATACGCATATCTTCGTAACAATTATCGTCATTTACTTACGTTGCTTTTAGGGATGCAATAACCACCGTGCTTGATTTAATTATTACTAAGCTATAGATCGAAACCAATAAACAGCCCCTTATTCATTTTTTAAAATCCTCTTAGAATTACATTTTTTTATTGTGACTATACTTTTTTTACTAACATGCCATGCTCTAACAAGTCTACTTTTGTAAGTTGTAACCCATCCACCAATTTTTTCTTTATCTCTAAAATTTTTTACAGGATCTACTAAAACAGTAACAATTTCTCTAGATTTAGAAATTACTGTAAAAAAAGTTTTTGTAATATAGTCACCTTCTTTAAAAGCAACCTTATCACCAATATTAATTTCTTTCATTTGTTGTTTCCGAAGTTTCATTATAATATCTTTCAAGAATAAATTCCAAGCGAAGACATAGAATATCTTTTTCAGAATATTTTGCTGTAACTTTAAAACCACCAGTTTCAACGCTAGTAGTTTTTGTGGCAGCCTCAATTAACAAACTTCTGGCTTTTTCCACTAATTGTTGAAGAGAAGGAATTACTAATTCCCCTCCTATAACCCATCTCCATTTAAGGATTTTCATAATTTTATGAACTTTTTCAAAGTCAAAATTATAAATTATATCATCAATTTGATCATATATTTGCATCGTTTTTTTGTCAAGTTCAAGCATTATTTTTCCTTACAATTAAAATTATAAAAACTTTTTAATTTTTTTTCAAGTCATTTAAAATAACAATATTGCAGGTGCTATTAAAACAGCTTTTAAAGGAATCAAATGCTTTCTTTATTCTTACTAGCTGCCCAACTCTTAACTTCTTCATAATTTATTATTCTATGTATCTTATCCCAACAAACATTATAATAATTAGATGGATCTATTTTTCTATCCGTTCTAACAATACCTGTTTTTATATTAGCACATTCTTCTGAATGTTCTAACTCTGGATGATTCTTTACTACTTCAATCATAGCCCAATTATCACACTCATGATTAAAATAGTTTTCATCTACATCTTTATCATGAACATGACCATGAACTACTAATTTGTCAATAGTGTATATTGGTTCATGACAAAATATCATATCATCTTCTTCAAAAGGCTCTTTATATACTTTATCAAAACCTAATTCTTGAAAAAGTTCTACAGCTGTTTTTTCTTTATAGCCTTTCATATATCTCGGAACAGTTCTATCATGATTACCCAATAGAATTTCTAATCTTTTATTATTGGCTTTCATTCTATCAACAAGGTATTTTATATCATCGAAAGTTTTATTAAAACTAAGATACAAATCACCAAGATTTAATATTGTAGAGCCTTCTGGTAATTTATCAAATTCTGCTAATATATCTTCATTCATTTTTGGAATTTCTTCCAAAGAATAAGGTCTATTGCAGTATTTAATAATATTTTTATGATAATAATGTAAATCAGAAATTATAAATTTATTTTGATTTATCATTTTTTCCTCATTCAGTTTGTAAATACTTTTTTTGATTTCTATAAATAAGAGTATCTTCTTTTTTTATCCACCAAAACGTATCAGTCATTTCCACTTCTCTATTAAAATTTTTTTTAAAAAAAATTTTAATAGCTGATCTTATGTTTTCTTCTGCATGAAATATATCCCAGCCATTTTTGACATAAAGAAGTATATATGTTACTTCTCCTTCTGAAAATTCCGTTATTTTTAAACCAAGATATTCTTTTAAAGAATTATAAACTTCTATCATAATTTTTTCTTATTCATTTTTTATCGAATATGATTTTGTTACATAAAAAAAATCTGTAAGACCAACCCAAAAAAACTGATCAGAACGATTTATTTCTCTATAAAATTTTTTTATCATAAATTTATTTAATTCATCAAGAAGCTTTAAATCTCCTGTACCAAAAGCTGTCCAGCCAACAAATATAGAGTTTTTTGGTAAATATAATAATAAACGATCATATTCTTTTTTTTATTATATACCCTACAAACCTCATTCCTATTCTTTTATAAACTTTTAAGTCAACCATGTTATTTCTTTTTTAGGCATTAAGCCACAGCTTTTAGTTTCCGTACAGTAACCAAATTTTTTACATTTTGGTAAAAAAAGATTATCAGAAACTTCTTTCCATTCATTTCTTGTTTCTCCTGCACCATATTCTATAAGAGCCTTTTTAAGCAATGTAGAAAATTCTCTCATTTCAGAATAAGCTCTAGTACATAAACGCTGATTCATGAGATTTTCCAACATACGAAGATTACATTTTTCTACCATTTTTGAAAACATTCCAAGTGGTAAAACATTAGCTACATCTTCTTTAGGTATTCCACTATCTAAAAGTTTTTTATAACTATTAGATATTCCAGAAATAGCCAAATTATAATCTTCATTATTCTCCAAAGATTTAGGAATATAAAACCCTAAGTCTGAATAATTTATATATCTTGTTGATGCTTGTAATCTGGTAGGACTTCCAGCTATATGAGTATATAGCTCTCGCATTGCACGAGCTGACATTTCACTTATTATAAATTCAATATTAACGAACTCCATTACTCTACCATGTCCGCTAATAATACAATCTACTCCACGCTTATAATCTTTCTCTGGGTCTGATTTAGAGTTCCAACAAACTGCTGCTCTCTTACCAATAAGAGTTAAAGGTTGACGAGTTGTTTCTGGTAAAATTTCTATTTTCATTAAAATATTCTCCTTATAATTATAAATTATAAGGAGAATTTAATTTTTAGTCAATTAAAGAAAGATTGTTAGATTTTTGAACGATATAATTAATTATTTGTTCTGCTCCCTTCTGAAAAATTTCACTGTCTTTAGAAACTGTTAATGTTCCATCAGAAGTGTGTTCTTTCTTAGGAATTTTACATCTAAAACTGTCTACACCTTCTCTTCTCAAGAAACGTAAATTGTTTTGATTTACTTCCTTAATTTCTTTAACAATTCCTTCCAAACTTTCTTTTTCTTCTTCTTTAGCGATATAAAGAACATCGTTATCATCTAAGCCCATTACAAACTTCATTTTCTTTACTCCTCAAAAATTAACTTATTGAAAAATAAAGATTTTTAACAAAATTATAAAGTCGCTCTACATCTGTTTCGTTATCTTCAAACTGTTTTTTATAAGCAACCATTAACATTTTGCCAAATGATTTATTAGGTTTTAGTCCATGAGCTATAAGTATATCCCCAGTTAATATAGGTTTAGGCATTTCAGTGTTAATACACTCCTGTACAACTGGCAAAGCCAAATTCTCTTCTGGAGATTTTTGATTTTCTTTTACAGTTTTAATAGAACCTCTTGAATCTGCCTGTGCCAACAACATTATTTCTTTAAATAATGGTTGCTGAACAAATTCAAGAATATTAAACTTATGTTTTGTATCAGCAAATTTATGAGCATTCATATGCTGTCCAACAAGAGTTGCAATAAATTCTGTTTCTTTATTTGACAAGCCTAAATTCTTACAAAATTCTTCTGCTAATGGTACTCCTAATGTATCATGCTTAGTAACTCTTGGAATATTTTCCTTATAACTTTCTTTTCCCCATGTAAAAGTATTGAATTTTTCTTCTGTATAAACAGTCTTACCTATATCATGCAGAATAGCAGATAAAATCAATAAGAAATTTTTTTCTTCTGTAAAATCTACCTTAGTAGATTCTATAGCTTTATTATGAAAAATAATTTCATTCATCTGTTCCCATACTCTATAAGTATGATCTAAAACAGTTCCATGTTCATAAGGAATTTTATCAGAGAAGTCTTTTACTTCTTCTGCTTTAAGCAGAGAATGATCTTCTCTAGAAATTACTAAAGCACCCTCAGCGTGCCATTTGAAAGACTGAATAGTGTTTTCCATTTTAGAAAAAATATCATCCAATCCAATATCATAAAAAATACCAAAGCTCTCTGCGGCTATAAAAGTCTCAGAGTGTGGCTTAAATTCACTGGAAGAGAAAATCTTTTTTATTTCCTTTAATTTTCTTTCTTTAGAAACCTTAGAAAAATCCAAAAACTTTCTCAAATCATTCATCTCTGGAGCTGAAAGAGAACTGTTAAATCCTTTTGAGAGAAAACGCACAAAACGATATGCTCTAAGGGAATCCTCTAAAAGTCTTTCTTTTGGTTCTCCTACAAATCTAAGAGTTTTAGTTTTTATATCTTTTAATCCGAACCCAGTAGGGTCGAAGATTTTTCCTTCTTTATTTTCATACAAGGCATTAATTGTAAAATCTCTACGAAAAGCATCAGAGGACATATCAGCATTAAAGCTAACTTCTGGGTGTCTACCTTTTGTAAGGTCTTCGCGGAAAGTAGCTATTTCTATTTCCTCATTATCAATTAATACCATAGTAACACCAAACAATTCTGCATTAGCAGAAACGTTACTAAATTTATTAAATACTTCATGAAGTTGAGCAGGAGTAAAATTTGTTACTATATCGTAATCATTAGGAGTTTTATTTAAGAGTTCATCTCTAACACAGCCACCTACAAAGTAAGCCTCTCCACTTTTGTTTTCTATAGGAATAATAACTTTTTCTATTAATTCTTTCTTGTTCATTTTATTCTACTCCTAAAACTTGCATCATACTCCTAATACTTAGATATTTAGTTTTTAAATATGGTTTGAGTACATAACCAGTTACTTCCCGTTCATTATATTGTTTTACTTTTCTTACTGATTTTGCATCTAAATTAATTCTTATATCTGAACTATCATTTAATCTTTCTCTACGCATACATAATTCATAAAAAGTAACATAACCTTCAAGATTATTGTATGGTTCAATATCGTAACAATCTGCTATATGAACTTTTATTAATTTTTTAGTATATCTTTTAAAATTTTTGCTTGCTACCCATTCACACAGTTTCATAATTACTCAACTTCCAAAAATTTATTAGAATCTAAAATCACAAACAAATCTTTTTTAAGTATTCGAGGTGCAGAAACCAAACCGTTATCATAATGTACATTATAATTATAAACTTTTCGACTTGAATCAGAATCTAAATAGACAGTTATTGAATTTAAAAATGTTTCTATTTTTAAAGTTCTAATACTAATACTTCCTCTGAGACGTCTATATACAGGAATATCTTCTTTATCACTTATTTCAACAGAAATAGTATCACTCTTGCATTTTTTGAAATCAAAAGACTTCATCCAAGCAATTAAATTTTTACGCATTTTTTATTAATATTATAATAAACCCAAACATACTAATTAAACCAAATAGTAATATACCAATTCCAAAATAATCTGTTGAAACTGTATCTGTTTCCCAATTATATCTCTGATAAAGTTTTATTCCTCTTTTGCGAGACCATTTCTTAGCATCTATTTCAGAAACGTTTTTATTTGTAATTCTAATTCTAGAATATCTAGTTTCTTCATGACCACAACCAGAATATTTATAAACACAAACTATCTGCTTATAATAAACTGGCGTATCATCCTGCGAATTGAAAGCTGTGTTTGTATCTGCATCTATCTTATGCTGTTCTGTAAAATATTTTAATGAACCTACAAAATCTGTATTATCAGAATAGTATTCATCTATTAGTTCCAACTCACCATAATGAGAATGATGGTAATGAGGAACAACTACAAAAGCATTTATTGTAAAAGAAAAACAAAACAAAAATGCAAAAAACAAACACAGCTTCTTCATTTTTTTTACTCCTTGTAACTACATTATAAAAGTTTTTGAATAAAAATTCAAGTCACTTTTATACAATGGTACACTGACAACATTTCATTACATCAAGAGCAGACTTATGAGTTTCTGGTGAAAGTCCAGCACAAGCATCAGCAATTACTTTTACTTCTACTCCTTCAATCTGTTTGATTGCAAGAGCATTGCTGACTACACAAATATCGGTGCATGTGCCTACCATTGTTACTTCACTGTTAGGTTTGATATAATCAGCCCACTTGTCAAAGCCAAAATGTTCCTTATTGATAATTGTATCATTTTCTTTTGGAGCAAGGTCATTTACAATTTCCCAACCATCTGTATATCTTATACAATGTGTTACTGGAAGATGTTTTCCTTCCCCAGTTTTCAGATAATTATCGTAATGAGTGTCACGAGTATAGATTATTTTGCACCCCTCTTTGCGAGCTTTATCAAGCTCTTCTTTAATATGAGGGATAATAGCTACAGCTGCTGGATTTGCAAGAGCACCTGTACAAAAATCATTTTGCATATCAATTACTACAAAGTATTTCATATATACTCCTTATGTTTAAAATGCTGTTGGAAAAATAAGTGGTGAATCAAGTTCAACACACTTCTTTTTTGTATTTGGATTTGCGTGCATTTTTACAATCTTTGCTACTACACTTGATAGTAATTTTGGATTGCTATCATAATCGCTGAAGATATTATAAGCTGGTTGTGAGCGGATATAAGCATCAAGTTCATCATAAGAGAAACCAAGATTATCTTCGTCACTCTTACCGCACATTCCATCAGATGGAACTTTATGGATAAGTTCCTTTGGCAATCCCATAGCATCTCCAAGAGCAACTACTTCTGTCTTTGTAAGTCTATTCAGCAATGAGAAATCGCCTACTGCGTCTCCCCATTTAGTCGAATAACCAATCCAATCTTCTGAAAGATTACAAGTGTTACAAACAACTCCTCCAAATACAGCAGCAATTCCATAAAGAGTTGCCATTCTTAATCTTGCAGGAGTATTTGTAGTATAAAGAGGTGTATCCTGTGTATTTGTTTCAAGAGAAACTCCATCCTCTTCACCGAAATTTATATCAATAGCATCAGAGAGTACTTTATAAGCTCCACTAATATCTACTGTCATAGATTTGATTTTCAAAAGTTCGATAACCTTACGAGAATCATCAATATCCTTCTGAATACCATTTGGCATCATAACACCAATTACTCTATTGGCACCAAGTGCTTCTGTGAGTAAGGCAGCACAAACAGTAGAATCCTTACCACCTGAAATTCCAATTATAACTGGCATTGTAGGATTTGATCCAAACCAGCTTTCCTTAATCCACTTTACAATATCATCGTGAATCCTTTTATAATCCATTTTTTACTCCTTACCTTCCAAATTACTTATTATTAAATAAAGAAAGAAAATCAATTTCTTCTCTTTTTTCTGCGGTTTCTTTCAAAAAGACTGTTTCAAGTTCAAACTCATGATAATCTCTTGCAAGATATTTTGTAAAAACAAAACCATTTGCAAGCAAATATTCTGCATCTTCTTTACTATACCAATGAAGTAAATCTTCCACTCTTGAACAAGAAGAAAACCAATTCTTACCATCAATATGATAACGTTCATCATATCCCATCGGAAGATTTTTTGCTTCACCTTTACAATCTTTACAACCCCAAACATATTCATTTTTGGAATTATACCAAAGACCATTATTTTCGTTTATTGCTTCAAGCCTATAAAGCCATTTACTTTTCTTCAAAATATTCCTTCCCCCAAGTAATATCATCAATCCAAATATCGAAATCATCTTCCTCAATCTTGTCCTCAAATTTATCTATAAGAGAAAGAAGATTCTGTCTTACTTTAGTTGATGAAATATCATTATTCATATCAAGATATTCATATTCAATATCTGTTGGAAAATTGTCGGTATAGCCAGGCCTATTGAAAACCACCAACTTGGCAAGTTTGAGAATATTTTCCCATTCTGTCCATGTCTTAAATTTCTGTAGGGAATCAGAACCCATGGCAATGTACCATTCCAGATTGTTCATCTTATTGTCGTCAATGATGTTTTCATAATTTGTTTCATTTACATCATACGCCATAAGTTTTTTAAGGGTATGAATAAAACGCCAACCTTCAGTGATATTACGTTCAATATCATTTACTTCAACATTTTTAAATTCTTTACACTTTTCTACAAGATTATCATAGCGTTCTGTAAAGGAGAACATTGCACGGTCATGACCTTTATAGTTCTTATAATAGTTTACGTTTGTAGGAACTACTATAACACTATCAAACTTTTTAGAAAGTCTTGAAATGATTTCCATATGAGCTGATGTTACTGGATCAGCTGTAAGTCCAAAGACTATGATTTTCATTGTTTGCTCCTTATAATTAAATTATAAAAATTTTTGAAAATTTTTTCAAGACTAAAAAAGGTGGTCTAAAAAAGACCACCTTATATTTTAATAATCAAAATAAACTTCTTCATTATTAATTTTAATATTTCTATTTTTACTAGGTAATATTTTTTGTTTTATTGTATTTGTAAGATTATCATTATCCAAACCTTTAATTATAAGTTTTTTGTTATTAGAAAGTTCTTTTAAATCATTAAACATATCTTTATAAATTGTATAAAAATCAGAAGCATTATTAAATTGTTTTTCTTTTAATTTTCCATTTATATATTCATCAATTATTTTTCTTACTTTTTGATTATTTTGTTCTTTTATTTTTTCCAAAAAATTAATTAATTTTTCATAATTATTATATTTTTGATTAATTGCAATTCTATTTTTAGAATTTTTTTTGCCTTCCTCTGCTTGTTCTAATGTTTTATAACTATGTCCATTTTTTAAATATTTAAATTCTGTATTTTTATCTAATTGACACCATATAAATTGCTTATAATTGGAATTTTTTCCAAATACCTTTTTTACAGCATTTTCATTCATATAATTATATCTATATATAAGAACTTTTACTTCTCTATTATAATTACTCAAAGCATTGACAGAACCTAAATTTATTTTATTTCTTTTTTCATAACATTTTACACTAATATCTATACCACTTTCGAGATCTTTAACAGAATCAGAGGAACCTGCATTTCTTTTACCACCTAAAATTTTTTGAATACCATTTTCAAATACAGCAGCAGGACTTTTGTTTCCAAAAATTCTTTGATTACCTTCTTTATCTTCATTATCTTTTAAAGCCAAAATTAAATCTGTAGGTTCAAATGTATCAGTATTTAAATAATTTTTTTTATCGTGATTTATACAATCTTTATTTATACCTTCAATGGTATGTTTTACTCTTACAGAATACCATACGCCAATATTTCCTTGTGAGCCTTCATTTTTAAGCCATTTTTGTTCTGTAAATATTCCTAATTCTTCCCCTCTACCTTTACCACTATCTTTTTTAACAATATCTTCTTCTTTTGCTTTATAAAAGCCTTTTCCTATATCAAATCCTTTAGTATAGTGTAATATGTCATCTAACGTAAATGATTTTAATGAATTAGTAAGCTTATTATAAATATTCTTTTTGTCTTTATCATTATTTACTTTATTAACCTCATTAGAAATTCTATTATCAATCATTGTTTTAACAATGCTTTGAATTTGCTTTCCATCTTTTATATTAGAATTAAAAATAACATTTTGCTGATTTTTTGTATTTTTTAACCACTTATCTTGATCTTTGGTTGGAGGTTTTATTTCTGCACTAAGTCCTAATATATTTAGAACTTCATTCTTAAAGTTATCCATATTATTAACTTATTCATTTTTAATATTCTTTTCCTTAAACAATTAAAGGGTGGAAATATTTCCACCCTTTAATTTTATTTACCAGATTTCAAACGCCAATCAATTTCTGATTTAAGTCTTGTAATAGCTTCTGGATTACGACACATATTTTTACCTTCTGCATCTGAAAGTTTTGCAACATCTAAGCCATTCACAATAGCAACCTTACATACAATATTAAGAGGTTCTATATTTTGTGGGCCTGACCAATCAGTGCCTATTCCAAAAGCAACTTTTGTTTTTCCAGCAAAATACTTATTAAGTTCTGTTGCTTTTTTCAAATTAAGTCCATCACTGAACATAAGAGTTTTAGTCATAGGATCAATTCCCAAACTCTTATAGTGAGCAATCATCTTATCACCCCAAGCATAAGGATCACCTGAATCGTGCCTTACACCACTAAACACTGTAGCAAATGTTTTCTGGAAATCTTTTAAGAATACATCTGTACCAATTGTATCGGTCAATGCAATTCCGTTCATAGTTCCATATTCTTTGATCCAAGCATCAAGAGCAAACCAGTTAGAATAAGCAGGATTATGATAAAGATGACCCTGCCCAACAGTCATGATAAATTCATGTGCCATTGTTCCAACTGCTGTAAGTCCATATTTCTTTGCAAGGAACATATTTGAAGTTCCAATAAATCCTTCTACCTTTTCTTCGGCAAGAGTTTTTACCAACCAATCCTGCAATTCAAAACTTACTCTTCTTCTTGCACCAAATTCGCTGAAAATGCCTGGCTTATATTCACCAGATTTAATCTTGGCAATCTTTTCGAGAGTCTTTTCTTTGAAAATTCTTGCCATTTCCTCATAATCATAATGATTACGATAATATACTTCTGCGGCAATTGCAAGGATTGGAATTTCATTCATAGAAATTTTCCACTGAACGCCTTTTGGATGAATAGCCAATCCCGTCTTTGGATCATCAAGAATTTCTATCTGTTCATTATGAGGTCTGTAATCACGAATAGCTTCAATATAATTATGATGTATCCAAGGTCTTTTATTTGAATCGCAAAGCCAATCGAGTTCTTCATTAGTAAATCGCAAAGCACAATAAGCATTTATCTGTTTCTTAATTTCTTCACGATCTGCTGACGTATATTTTTCATGAGAAGTTCCTTCACCAACGTTACGAGCTTTGAAATCCCAAGTAGCTTTATCAGAAGCAAATTGATGCAAATATACCTGTTGCATTGTTACTTTATACATATCAGTATCAAGTAGAGACTTTACCATTGGACTATACTTCAATCCAAACTTAGCCTTTACCAATTCTTCATCATTTGTTAAAACACCATTAATTTCCCACATTTATTTCTCCTTTAATTCTTCTGCTTTTTCAGCAATATAGTCAATCAAATCTTTAGCATTAGTTTTTACTGTTTCGAGATTTTCTTTGGTAACTAAAGATGAAATCATCATCTTATTAATAGTGGCGGATGTTGGAGTTATTACCAGCATCAAAGCAAAAACAATAGTTGCAATAATAGAACGTTTAAACCATTTTGCAAGAGTTTTAATGAGTTCATCATTTTTTTTATCAAAAAAAACATCTACATCAAAATTAGAAACAGCAAGAAAAGTACCTAAAAAAATTATTGCTAATACACCAATAATTGTGAAGATAGTAAAAAATAATTTTAACCCTTCAATAAGTCCAACAAAATAAAAAAACCATGGATTAATAATATAAGTCATAACTATTCCTGTATAATTACTGAAGAACCATTTACAAAAATTTTCTTACCTGCTTCATTTACAAAACAAACATCATCATCTTCTGTAGACCAATAAATACATTTCAGATGTTCAAACTTCATACCATTCTGATAAATGGTAAAAGTTCCACCAGCCTTTATTGGATTTATATAAGTGTAGTTATTTTTCATATGTTCAAATTCTCTTGTGCAAGAACTGAACAATGCTACAGTTACTATAGCAACAACAACCAAAATCTTCTTCATATATTATTCTCCTTTAAGCCTGTGGTGGTATCCAATTATTATTACAATTCACATCATATTCTGTATGAAATTTTTCGGTAATATTTTTTAAAGCTTTTTCTTCTTCGAGATTAAAGTTTCTTGTATTAAGAGAAACAAGTTCTATACAATACCGTATTATTTCACATTCTTTCAACCTCAAATAAATTATAAAAATTTTTAGAAAAAAATTCAAGATATTTTTTTAGATACCTTTCTAATACAAAAAGTTGTATTGATTTCAAAAACTGTTAAATTATTTGGCAATTCTCTTTCTTTCAAAATATTCATAAGCTCTTTAAATTGAGTATGCTGTCTATCAATTACTTCATCTGGTACATTACTACGGTTCTTACCAGAACTTATATCGTTATGAACACGTTCTTTACAAAGTTCTGGATATTCAGAATCTTTGAGTATACAAAGATGAACCTCATTGAAAGGATATTTATTACAATAATCTACAATAGAACCAAATCTTAAATTAGTATTGGAAACTATTACATTATATCCACCTGCAAGATACATATTTATCTGAGCATCTAATCTGCGGAAAACTTCTTCATTGCGAGATTGATCTGAAACATCTCCTAATTCCTTACGGATATTATCTGCATTTAATTCTCTAGCATTTAAAGCACCTCTAATAAAAGAAGCAAACTTTGATTTTCCACTGCCACTTATTCCACAAGTAAGAGTTAAAATTGATGCCATATTGTTCTCCTTAAATTTGTTTACAATTTATTCCAGCAATTTTTAATAATCTAATACCAAAATTATTCTTGTATATTTCACCATATATAACATTCTTTATACCAGATGCAATAATTATTTTTGCACAATTTACACATGGTGCTGTAGTAACATATAAATCACAATCTTTTGTACTTACTCCATTTTTAGCAGCAAATGAAAGACAATTTTGTTCTGCATGAATTTCAAATCTTTCAGCAAAATCATGGTGGGTGATTTTTAAACCATTTGGTAATTCGCCTTCTTTCAGATTTATATTTTTGAATACTTCATTACAATTACAAAAACCAATAGGAGTTCCATTATATCCTGTAGAGAGAACTCTTAAATCTTTTACTAAAACAGCACCTACCTTTCTTTTAACGCAGGAAGAATGTTCTGCAAACTGATAGGCTATTTGCATAAAAGTATTATCCCACTTTTTCTTTTTTTCAACTGTTTCCAATATTCCCATTGTAATAATTCCTCTAACGCATTCTTTTATTAAAGGCACAGAAGGAATTGAACCCTCAACAAGAGTTTTGGAGACTCCTACGTTACCGTTACGCCATGTGCCTACTTTTAATTAGTAATAAACATCACCGTCTGATGTTTGTTCTTTTTCAGCTTTTTTGACAAGGTTAATTATATTTACCATTGTTTTGGAAAATCAATATCCTCATCCTTTGCACTCACACTTACAGATTTTTTTGAAGGTTTTGTAAGTTCATCAAAAATATTTACACTCTTATCATTCTGCTCTTCTTTTCTTTCAAGATATTCTTCCCAATCATCTGGAAGATAATAACCCAAACCAGTAAGGGCATTACCAAAATCTTTGGCAAGTTCTATCCAACCAATATCTTCATCAGTTTCTCTTTCATCAGTTTCTCTTTCAACAGTTACTTTTCTTTCAAAAGTTTCAATAGCTATTTTTGACATATATTCTCCTTTCTAAATTTTATAAAAACTTCCTCAGTACTAACTATATATTAATAGTATTACTTAGAACAGACATTTTTGTCCTGATGAAAGACCAAAAATGTCTGTTCGGTAAAGAAAATTTTTTTCAACTTAATTTAATAATTGCAATAATCATCATAATAACAGTAATGATATTATCAATTGCCAACTGCATATAACTATTTTTAATAGAGTTCTTATACTTGTCAGTTTGCTTTATAAAGCAACATATTGTAAGTGTAGCAACACAATATATTGAAACTATCAAAGACATTATCAATAAAGGTTTTGTATTAAAAATGCAACCAAAAATTAAAAACAAAGCGTCAATTATAAAAAACATATTTTATCTCCTCGTAAAATCTTCAGGGGTAGTAGTTACTTCTTCTTTAGAAACTTCTTTCCAAGAATAGTCGTATTCAAATTCTACACCATTTTCTTCTTCATATTCTTCTGGATATACACCATAGCTTTCACAATGCTGTGAACAAAGCTCGAATCCAACATCACTGATGTCTTCATCTGTAGCATCGTCATCAAAAACTCCAAAAGTTTCTTCATCAGTGCCACACATACCAGCAGAATAACGAAACTTAACATATTTCATTTTTTCACCTCATTATTTTGTGGTTTTACTTTCCACATATGTTTTTTTTCATAAAATAAGCAATGCTCTTTTCTTTCAAAGATAAGACCATCAGCTGCTTTGTATTTAGGTTTACCAGACTTAGTTATAATTACTTTCATTACCACATTCCTTTGTTTATAAGAGTTCTTATGATTTCATCATAAACTTCTTCTGTATATTTTTCTTCTTCTGTCTGTGTTTCAATTTCAATCTCTGTTTCAGAAGAACCAATCCAATAAAAAGCTCCATTAACATAAGCTGGCATATTAGTTCTCCTTACTAAGATTTTCGATTATTGTTTCATCTCCTGCTACACACTGACCATGTGTATAAAGATATGTAAGATAAGCATCAGCATCACCTTGCCATTCTTTATATTTATCAAAAGATAAATCCTCATACTCCAAGAAAGGATAAGCATCCAATATCTTTGCTTGGAATGTTTCCCAGTCTACTGTTTCAGCAAAAGCAAACGAAACAGATAATAAACTCAAAATTAAAAGTTTTTTCATTTTCTCACCTCATGCTTTAATTATAATCAAAATCAAAAAAACTTTCAAGTTATTTTTTTATAAGCTTTAAGAACTATTGAAATACCAAAATTATAGCTATTGTTAATATTATATAAAAAAGAATTATCATATTACCCTCCAAAGATAATTTTATGACATTAAAGCAAATTATAAAAAAGGAATTACTTTCAGAAGGAATTGCAGAACTTGCTGGACAAAAAGGTTTAGACATTTTCAAACTTACTTCTTTTTTAGAAGAAACAAAAACAAGATTAAAAAGTAACAAAAAAGTTTTAGATGATTTTTATTTACAATATCCAGACTTAAATACATTTATAAAAATAGCTTTTGGAATGTATAATAAAGCTTTACAAAATGGATACCAAATAAATAATTCACAAAATAATTTTGAAAAAACTATTAAACCACTCTTAATAAAATTCTACAATTCTTTATAAAGTTTTTCTATATATTCTTTTATTTCATTATCATCTACCAAACTCATAAAAGTAATAGAATGTTTTTTTCTTTCTTCTTTATTAAAATTGTGTGGAAATTTTTTTTCACCCTTGAGCATTTTTATATAAGTTTCAAGACTTACAGAAACAGAAAAATAATCATGCTTTGAAATATGGTAGTTTCTCATTGGAAATAAAGAGCTTCTATGTTCTCTGTCTGTTTCTTCTAAAGCTTTTTGATAATCCTCATGCAAAAAATTTCCTTCATTCTCATCAAATACTAGAGATAAATCATTATAAATATTATAGAGAACATCCTCTATAATTTCTCCATTTTGAATAATTCTAACATTCCAATCTGAAATATCGATCATATTACCCTCCAAATAAAAAACCCCAATTATTTACCTTTTGAGAATAAATAATTGGGGTTGAGGTGAAAAAATATTAAGACGCTTTTAGCGTTGTCTTATCAAAAATTCCAATAGAAAAAAATTATATTCATTTTCTTCAAATAATATATACATTATTTACCCTATGCAGATTTAGCAGTTATTTCATAAAAAATATTTGAAAGAATTGGTTTAAGTCTATTAGACAAATACTGCAATTTTTCTTTATTGCTATTAATGTAATTGATTGCCCACTTAGTTGCCGCGATTTCATCTGGCAGATTGAAATAAGTAAGTATGTCTGATATTTTATCAGTCTCACCCATTTGCTTTTTTATTTTAAGTGAATATTCTTCTTCATCATCATCTAGGAGATCAAGAGTTTCATGATGACCAACCTCATGCAACAAACTAAGATAAAAAGAACCGCAATCATATTTTAAACCATGCTGTCTAGCAAAGTTCATAAGAAGTTGCCCTGCTGTATCTGGAATAAGTAAGGCGTAATAAACTGTTGAAGAACCATAGTCATAAGCAAAATCAGTATTATAAACTACTTCTACTTCAAAACCCTCATAGTTCAAAAAGTCTTTTATAGCCTCTGAAAATTTTTCCATATTCATTGTTAATCTCCTTACAGTATTTATTATAATTGATTTTGGAAATTTTTTAAAGACTGATTTTTCCCATTGTTGTTTAACTCCTTATTTAGGAGACCTCTAAACCAAAAGAAGGGGGTAAATATGGTTTAGAGCGGATAATTACTTATCCTTGGGAGCCTTCAGATAACCCACAACAGCTTCACGCTTTCTGCGAATACTCCTAAAGAAGTAGAGGGTTTTAAGCAATTAGCAGACCACAATACTAATTTAGATAGGCGACCGTTTCCGCGAAGAGTTCTAGACCTCTTGCTTTAGTGTCACGTCATACAATTACCACGCATTGTTTGCGTTATAATTCTTTAACCAAATCTAAACCTTTACACAAGCAAAACTATCAAACCACACGAAACCCTAATGACTGTCGCAGCCAATTAGGCACTCTACCCAGTAGAGGGCTACATTCAATAATTTCACAGGTGATGGGCATCTCTTCCCTAGACATTCCCTGCTGGATTTGAACCAAACCTTTTCACTCGGAGAGAGTACTTTCCTAACCACTAGAAGAAGGGAACAAGAATATTATTTAGAATTATTTTTTACCCAAAGCAAATAATCATATTTTTGTTTCCAAGATTTGAGTTTGTGCTCAAAATAATCTAATTGAGCTTCATTCAAATTTACTTGCTTTTTCAGATATTTAACCTTTTTCTTATAATCTGTATATTTATAATACACTGTATCATAAATATTAGATCTACCTTTTATTATATGTTTCATTATCATTCCCAAATCTTTAAATCAAAAGTTATATCATTCTTGTATTAAATCTCTTTGATGCTCCACTTTTACTTTTATTAAAGTCTGTATAATATTTATCTAATGGAACCATTTTATTTAATTTTTTATCATAAACAGTTTCATTAGAATTAATTCTAACTTTCTTTTCAAAATTTGTTATTTCTCCAGCATTGGTATTAAATACATTTGGATTAAACCATCTTGGTTTAGAACCTTTGTCGTCTTTATAATATATAGCAAACTGATTAAATTTAGCCGCTAATTGTTTTCCAAATTTAAACACTTCATGAGCTGAAACTTTATCACCATTTTTAGTATCGGAATATACTATAAAAGATGGCTCACCCTGTATCTCCTTAAACAAAGGATTTCCATTTTTGTCTTTACCATTTTCTTCCAAAGAGCCACCAAATACTTTCTTAAAAGAATATTTAGAATTTTTTAAAAGTCTATGTAGTTCATTATAATTGTCTCTATTTTCTTTATTTGACTTTCCATCTCTGTTAGCAGAAATAATAATATACCCGTTATTTTCATGATATAATAAATGCTTTGCCAATGGATTTCCTTCTGCTAATAAAACTGCCTGTTCATACTTCATACATTTAACTTAGTTCGTTTCTATAAACGAAACTCCAATTAAATATATTTCTCTTAAATTTTTTTTAAGCAAAGAATTATTAATAGCTTTTTCAAGATTGTTTTTTGAAATTTTAATTGTTGGTATAAATTTATATTTACATCCATTTAAAACAGGTATCTTTTTTTCAAATTTTAGATTAAATTTTTTACCTTCATAAAAAAGTTCTGTATTTTCAATTTCTTCAATATTCATTATTTTCTCCTTACATTATTAAACAAATTGAAAGTCTATATCATTCCCTGCTGGATTTGAACCAAACGTTATTACTCGGAGAGAGTACTTTCCTAACCACTAGAAGAAGGGAACAAAAGAACAAGCTATCTCTAATACCAGTGATGCATTAATATTAGAAGATAAGCAAGGATGGTTACGCTCATCGGGCTGACTTCGTTATACTGATAGTTTTACCATCTAACTATTGCAAAGATAAGTCAATCATTCGTAAAAGGGCTAGTTATGTTTCGAAAACCAGCTAAAGCGTCTCTTTATAATGACAGAGATAAACAACGATGGCATATGTACACTATCCATCTCATTCCTTTTCAAGAGGCAATCTCTCTGAAAGAATGGAAGATTAAGATTTCTCTCAATCTCACAATAATATTATAAATTTTTTTTGAAAAAAATTCAAGACTGTTTTAATAATTGAAATACATATATTTTTCAATTTGCTCTATAATTATTTTTTCTTCTTTGTTCAAACTTTCAAGGAAAGTTTGAATATCTTTTCCATAGAAACTATTATAATGTTCATTTGTATTTCCATCATAAGACAAAAGATACAAATCATCATATTCTTTCATTTGTTTTGTATCAAGAAGAAAATGTTCTACAAGATTTTTCAAATCTTTCTTTTGTTTCTTGTAGTTTTCAAACTGAATAGTCCATCTATTGCCACCTCTTGAAGAAGTTTGGCGAACTCTTATCCAGCCTTCTTTCATGGCTTCTACCATTATCTCTTCACGAGCTTTGCCTTCGGTATAAAGTTTTTCATTATGTTTCTTATACATATCTTCAATGTATTTTTTTGTAAATCCAAAAGTTTCTGGGTTTTCAATAATATCGTTGATATGAGTTTTTTGAACTTCTATTAATTTGCCATGTTTATACCAATAAGCTAAACCATTCATTGCTATATTATCACCTTAATAATCAAAATAAGTTTCTGATGAAGCATGATAAGGTCTGCCATTTACTCTTGTCATAGCTTGTGATTCTTTACCATACTCAATCTTTTTTAATTGAACTGTTTTCTTATATTTAGGATATGCATTATCTCTTTTAGAAGTTCCTAATAAATAAGGTTTCTTTTTCAAAGGATAAATCATTATAGCATCTTGATCAAATTTTTCGCCAAGCTTAAACATTTTTTCAACGAAGTCATGATCAAAATTTGAATTAGCAATAAAATAAGTAAGTTCTTTACTTTCAGAAGCCTGTTTTGTACCAAAATTATCTACCCAGCTACCATCAACAAGAAAATAACTATAACCAAGTTTTCTTATTTCAGCACCAAGTTTACTACTTAATTCTTTATTTTTTTGTTTTGTATTTGATGCTCTAAAAGCACTTATAGTGCAACAATCATAATTATCAATATAAACCTTTGTTCTACTTAAAGAACTTTCATTTAATGTTTCCATGTTAATTAACTTTAGTCCAATCAACCTTAAAAGTTGTATTGGTTAGAGTTACTTCTTTATTAGTAATCTTCTTTACTTTTTCAATAGCCTCTTCTTCTGTCTTGGCATTTACTATGAAATATTTTGAATCAGAAGTTAGCTTAAAATTTTTTATTTTTTCTTTACTAGGAAGCCTTACAGATAAGTCTGGAGATGGTGCTTCTGTAGTATGATATTCCCAAATATTTCTTGCCCAAAGTTTTTCAAATGGACTGTTACCCATTTGCATAATAACTTCTTCTAAAGAAGATATTTTTCCACTTAAAACATCATCGAGAATTTTTTTTGCTTTTATATGTTCAACCATTTCCGTATCCTCAAAAATATTATAAGTATTTTTGAAAAAAATTTCAAGACTATTTTGTAAATATTATCGTTAATATTTTAGTAATTAGGTATGTAGCTCAACGGACTCTTTGCAAATTCGTCCATCGACCAAAATCCACCATCATTTCTTTTATTAAATCTTACATAAACTCCAGAATAAGGTTCACTTTCAAGGTTAGCATCATATTTTTTAAGCAGAGCTTCTAACTCTTTTCTAAAATTTTCTGCATATTCAGTATCTTTTTCTTTTGGTTTATTCAACATTTTTATCAACCTCATAAAAAATTATAGCAGAAAGTAGAAAAAGTTTCAAGACTTTTTATAAATCATTTCATCATTATATGGATTTTTGAATCCGTCTGGAATTTTGAAACTATTTGATTCGTTCCAATCATTTACAGCTTTTAACCATTTATCACTTGATAAAAAGACACAAACCTTTTCAAAAATTTTTCTTGGTAATTCTGTTTGCCAAGCAGAATGATTTGCATATCCTTTTTTAGTTAAAGATATACAGCTAACACTCTCAGGATTCTTTGGATTTCCTTTTACACAATGTATATGAGGTATAGTTCCCTCTTTACCTTCTACAGAAAGTCTATAACCATCTATACTTCCAAGAAAACCCTGTTCTTCTTCAAAAATTGTATCTATAACTTCTTTTAGTTTCATCTACTTTCAACTTCTTCTGGGTCTAATTCCAGAACATATTTTAATAAATCTTCTGGAACAGGTTTTCTTATTTCCTTTGGCAATTCTTCTTCATCATCGGAATATTCCCACTCTCGCAAAAACCATTCATTATTTTTTGTTTTAATTACATCTATATGGTTTTTCTTGTAAATACCATCATAAGATAATTCTATATCACCATCTTCGGAACCATAGCCAACTCCCCAAATCTCAGTTTCACCTGTCATAAGAGCATAGATTTTACGGAAATTATAATGGTAATGATCGAATTGATGATACAAATATTCATCTAATGAAATTTCTCTTCCTTTAAATGTATAATGATCAGCAGCTCCTTTAAGATAAGGAAATTGTTCAATAACCTTTTTATCAAATTTTACATTTTTATATTCATGTGTTAATCTTGGTTCCGTATAAACATAAAATTGATTATTTGCTGGATGCCATCTGACAATCAAATAAAAATCATTCCAAAACTGTTCTTCTTCTTTTGCGTTATCAAAATGAAAATTTTTCTTAGTAAGTTCAATTACAAAATTTTCAACTTCTTTTGGGTCTAAATCAAAAATATTCTTAAAAAGCATTTTATTTTCCTTATAAAAATTATAGCAGAAAGTAGAAAAAGTTTCAAGACTATTTTGTAAATCATTTCATCATTATTATGTCCGAGGTGGGTCTTCGAATCCCACATTCCCTGCAAGCAGGAGGTCTACCCAATTTAGCCTACTCGGCAAAGCCGCATCCATACTTCCTACATACTTCAACAACTTTTGTTCTCATCTTCTCTCAAAGGGTAGGAACCAATGATTGAAGAATAAACGACATTCCCTAGAAGAATCGAACTTCTGTTCTTAGGATGAAAACCTAACGTCCTAACCACTAGACGAAGGGAACAAATTACTTTAGACTATTAATAATATATTCATCTGTTAATTCTAAATCTGTAAGATGTATATTTTTAACATCTTCTAAATAATTTAGAAAAAAACAATAATAAGCTTTTTCTTTTTCATATTCTTCCTTTTCTTTATCATTTAATGATTTGAAATATTCCATTAATTCTTTTGTATCCAAAGAAATATCTTTTGAAGTCATTACTTTAAATTCTTTTATAAAGACTTCTTTTTCTTTTTTTATATCAGATAAAAAATCCATAATACCCCTTAAGTCTTAACAGATGGATATTGTTTACTTAAATTATTAAGTCTTGTATTTAAATTATTTATTATATTGATATCTTCTTTTGTAAGACTTTCTTTATTAAATTCTTCGGAAGAAACTTTTGTAAAAAAATTTAAAACAATATAAAGTATTTCCGCAGCTTCTATATAATTTCCATCATAACCAATTTCTTTAAGTTTTTGATCAAAAAAACTATTTTTTTTCAATTTTTCAAAATTTCTAATTACTGCTTTTGGATGATGCCTTTTATAATCTTTTTTTAAATTATTATAATACTTTTCAAAATCATCTACAAACTCTTTATAGTCATTAATAATATTTTTCCAAGAACCAACAGTTTTAATTTTCTCTTTGTTTTTTAAAATATCATTTCCTTTTGTACTTATATTAACTATTGCTGTTTTAAATTTTTCAAATCTTTCCGTATCACTTATTATTTCTAAAACTAAATTATATTTCATAAAGTTTATCTTACATTCCCTAGAAGAATCGAACTTCTGTTCTTAGGATGAAAACCTAACGTCCTAACCACTAGACGAAGGGAACAAGCAGGGGAGGTTCATACTCCCCAAAATGCAGCTAATTAATATTTATAAACTAATATAACAAAAAACCAACTAAGTCATATTCAATTTCCTATTAACAATTGGGTTAAAACCTAATTAAACGCTGTATAAATTATAATTACAACTAATCAACCACCGTAATGAGTATACACTCAACCACCTCGGAAACTATCTACAGGATTTATTATCTTATTGATAATAGATAGCTTAGTTTCTCTTTGACCATCAGCGGCACCGTTGCCGCTCATTTATATAATAATTATAACCAATTTCAGAAATTAGTTAAAGACTTTTTTTACATAGGACATCGCTTGCTGGACTTGAACCAAACATTATTACTCGGAGAGAGTACTTTCCTAACCATTAGAAGAAAGCGACATAAAATTACCGAGAACCAGACTCGAACTGGCACGCTATAAGCTAGCAACGGATTTTCTTACTACTACAATTTACATTGCCATTTTCAAACAAAATGTTTGTAGTCTGGACTATTTCTTTACCATGCAATTTCTGTTTAGGTATGAGGTGTATAGTCTCTACACATTATTATTAGCTCGTCGTTGTCAAAATGCTTTAACTATCATTTTGAGTTCGTCGAATTAGCCTCAATCGCACCAAGAAGTTTCCTACCTTGTGCCTCATTCGTCTTTCCTCTTCTAAAGCGATACGTTTTAGTAAGAGAATGGCAATTCGGACAAATAATTCTAAGGTTTTCTAATCTGTGGTCAGTTGGATTACCATTTATATGGTCTAATTCACAAGAAGTAAATTTCGAGCCTTCTGGTTTTTTATTCCAACCACAAATAGAACATTTGTCTTCTAAATACCCTTCTTCTATAAGTTTTTTCTTTAGTTTATAGGTTTGATAAGAAGGATATTTACCAGCAAGAATATCCTCTATTGATATAGAAGGTACATTCTTTTTTATTCCTTTCCCACTTTGGTTAGTCTTAAAGCAATTTAATTCAATTGCTTTCTTTCTAAAAGATTTATAAGACATACCAAGTAATTTGGATGCTTGAGCCATTGTTTGACAATTTTGTGTAATCTTTATAAATTCTTTATCTGTAAAGTTAGATTTATTATTTCTACCCATACAGTTAACTTACCAGACACACAATTTTTCTAAGTCCGTAGTGTCTACCATTCCACCATCTCGGCTTTTAATTTACTCAACAACCAAGTTGCTAAAGACAAGAGCAGTAATATAAGTCTTTTTCTTTAATAGCAACTGTGTCAAACTTAAACTCTTTACTTGCAAAGGAAACTAGTTTGTTAATGCTATCCTTTGACGGAGCTTTATTGTTAAATATCCAATCTGTTACATAAATCACATACTCTTCGATTTTTCCATTTTTTTGCGGAGTATATCTCCCATTCTCAACATAACAATTACATTCCTTATAAGAGACTTTTTGCAGTGTTCTATAAAAATCATTCATTCGTTTCTCCTTAAAGAATTATAGTTAATTATAACTAATTCAAGAAATTAGTTAAAGACTTTTTTTAAGTACATTCCCTAGAAGGATCGAACTTCTGTTTTCAGGTTGAAAACCTGACATCCTTAACCACTAGATGAAGGGAACAAATAGGGGAGGCTCATACTCCCCATGCAGCTAAATAATATTCAAAAAACTAAAATCTAACTCAATCAACCACCATAGTGAGTATACACTCAACTACCTCCGAGAACTATCTACAGG
>Ga0326513_10000534_pt1 | contig 32382 bp, 56 predicted proteins | sample 2_2465_0518_D_FD_203654 | JGI IMG/M metagenome (GOLD analysis project Ga0326513, IMG submission 203654) | Bovine rumen microbial communities from UC Davis, California, United States - 2_2465_0518 | ecosystem: Host-associated > Mammals > Digestive system > Stomach > Rumen | place: USA...
GCTGATCGTCCAGAGGTCGCCCGGTGCAGCTCCTCTTTTTTGCATTATAATGATATATAATACAATTATATAGCAAAAAAGGACCAGCCTGTAAGCCGGTCCCGTTGTTGTAAAAATGCACAAAAAGCGGTGAATTATCCCATAAATGCGATATATTCATCAAGTGCGGTTATAATGGTGTCAGAAATAGCAGAATCGCAAAAAGCGGCGAAATTGCGTATATTTTCATCTGATTCACTATCCAAAAAAATCCTTGCATCAATCATTTTTTCGTCATTTTCCACAAATTTATTTTTACCCATTTTTTAGCCTCCTAACGGCACAAAAAAAGCCTTGCAATTTACGCAAATACTAAACAAAAATAAAGCAAAACGGCATTATTGCTTATGAAAATAAAGTAAAATCACAAAAAACTTTAAAAAACAAAAAAGTCAAAAAAACTCTTGACAGTTCGTTAGCAGTGTGATATAATATAATTGCAAACGGAAAACAACCACCACAACAACGACCACCACGGCGAGCAGCTGCAAGGGCTGCAAATGTATAAAAAGAGTGGCACGCACACCACACCGGGAGGAGCGGCAAAAGGTGCGGCGAAAAGTAAAACAGTGAGCGCGACACACTGTATAAAACGTGATTTAGACCGGCTGCACGTGATTAAGCCGGGGCGGGTCTGGTAAGCGATACCGCCATAACGCCGGGAGACCGGCGGGGACTTACCCACAAATGCAACAGATGCCCGTGAACTTTGCGTGGAAGCTCCATGTCCTGCGCACAAAAAGAGTGTCGCCTATAGGGTTGCAGAGGAGCGGAGCGAAGGTGAGGGTGTCCGAGGGCATTTTGTGAAAAGAATGAACCAGATACCCGCCTCACAAGTCCCGGGTGTAAATAATAGGGCTTGTGTCCATGGTATTAGTATACCATAAATCAAAAACGAATGTGTAAACATTCTGTAAATTTTCAAGGAGGGGTCACTATGACTACTATCATTATCAAGAATCGCGATGAAATCGTGGAGCAGTTGACGAATCTGCTGAAAGCCTTTACTGTTTGTCCATGCGACTACCAACGGGATATCTATCTGTATCTGGATGCTAACGGCTGCGCAAAGCTGGACGTGTTTGTCAACCCCGGCGGGAATAGTTGGCGCAACGATGACCATCACACCATTTACACGGACATGGGTGTAGGCACTGATCTGTTTGGTGATGAGGTCTATGACGTATTCGAGGACTGGGGCTTCGCCGACTATGCGGAGGTGTTGGGCGTATCTGCGGAGGAGCTTATGCAAAAAACGGCGGCTAACTCCATGTGGTATGATGATGATGATGAAGTGAGTGAATGCGCGTTTTTGCTTGATGAATTTAAGCGTGCTGTTGAATGCTATGAAGAAGGCTTCGAGGAGTATTACGAAAAGTTGTGTGAATACCGCAAAGAATGCATCTATGACGATCCGAACGGTTTTTTTACCGACTGGGCAGAAGGCATTATAGCCAACTTTGAAAACGAATAAACCAGAAACCCGCCTCACAAGTCCCGGGTGTAAATAATAGGGCTTGTGCCCACATATGTAAATTTTCTGTAAACTTTTAGGAGGTAATCATCATGTTAAAAGCAACAACTATTAAGCGTTTTTATAAAAACGCAAGCCCGAAAACCGTACTCCGTGCATTGTATACGGTTTTCGAGAACCGCATTTATATGTGGTCGGGATTCATGGCGGCACGGATGCCGCAGGGCTGCAAAATCGCTGATATAACGGCGGCAATTGGCATAGAGCCGGAGTACAATGCCGGCTTTAAGCCGGAGCAGTACCAGACCGGCGGCACGGAGGCAGGGGTGATCTCCGCGGATACTGTCAAGGCAGAGGTTAAGCGGCGCAAAGCAATAAACCGCCCGAAAAAAGGGGCGTGTGGATTTGAAGAAGCGAATCGCCTCTATAAGTCAAGAATGCTTGCGCTTTTTCCCGGGAAAAAACCGGTGTTCTATAATCTGGAATACCTGGCGGATATTTTTGCGGTAAGCGGCGAAAAGAAGCTGACCGCATACACAAATGGCGCAACGGGCGCAATAATTCTCCGGAATGAATCCGGTGAATTTATCGGCGTTCTCATGCCGGTTAAGTCCAGCATGGAGGAATACGGGCGCGTAATGGAAGAGCTAAAAAGGCTGGAAAATGCACAGTCTGAAACCGAAAAAGCGGAGGAGGAAACTGCTATGTTGACAATTGGAATGAAGGTTGTTTATTTGGGGTATACATATACCGTTAAGGAAATCAACGAAAATTTAGGCGTGGTTTCCATGGTCTGCGAGAACCCGAACACATTCGGGTTTGACCGGAAAAAGATGGAGGCAGGCGTGGAACTTTTTGACCTTGCAAAGGTTCAGCGCCTTGCGAAGGTGATAGAAGAACCGACTGCGGAAGAACCGACTGCGGAAGAACCGACTGCGGAAGAACCGACTGCAGAGGAGCAGCCCACGGAGGAAGAATTGGCAGCATACCGGGAAAAGTGCGGCGATCATATTCGGAAAACCTACAAAGACAGCACGCTCCGACAGCTCTATGAGCAAATGAAAGGCAAGCCCGCGGAAGAAGTGCGCCCTCGGGTTGTTTGGAAGTCAATGGGATACGTTGCAAAGGCAGGCGAAAAGCCTATCATGTTGACCTTTGGAAAATTGAACCCCATGAAATACTTTGAGCGTTCTCAGGTTGAATCACTCGCAGAGGCGGCGGAAAAGTCTGCGCCCACTCCCACGGCAGCACCTGCACCCGCTCCAACGACTGTGGAAAAGTTGACTGCGGAAGAGATCTTTAAGCAGCATTTTAGCGCAAAGAAGGCGGCTAAAGGCAACAAGCACGGCAATGGGCACGCTGTAAATTTGCCGATTATCGACAAGGATGGCGGAAAGCATAAGGTCACATTCCTGACCCTCGGAAGATATGGGAAGCAGGTTAAGGTTGACGGAGATTTTATGCCTGCAAGTAGATTTGATGCAGCCGGGTACACTATGGCAGCGGAAAAAATCGCAGCCACACCCGAAGAAACAGCTCCGGCACCGGCACCGACACCCGCACCGGCACCGGCTGAGGAAACAGCTCCGGCACCGGCAAAGCCGACAGTCCCGGAGATTGACCCCATGGGCTGGCGTGAGAAAATGCCTGCCATAACCATAAATGGCAAGGTGTATGACTATTCGGAAGAAGTGCAGCAGGAACTGTCGGAAAAATGGGTTAAGATGAAAGAAGCTGAAATTGCCGCTCAGGGTGACGAAATCGAATATTTCGCAGATGTTAATGCGAGCGGATATGGTTATTGCGTTGAAATAGTAAAAAAGACCGAAAAGTGTGGATTTTTCAGACGATGGAATAAATACGCCAATGAGCCTTCAGAAGTTATTCGGAAAAAATTAACGGAGGATGGAGAATATTATTACCCGACCAGCTACGGTCATAACATGGCTGCAAACACAAAGAAAGCGAAAAGCCTCAAACTTGCATACGAGTATGAGGTCGCACTGGCGGAATGGGGGGATTATTCCTATAAAATGAAGGAACATTTGCAGCGTGAGCTTAACAGCGCAGTATTCCATGAAATATATTATGCGGGAAGCGGAAAATAAATGCAATAGCCGGAGCGGTGGGGGGGCTTGCCCTCCACCGATACCGGAATAACGAAAGGAGAAAATCATGACAGCAGAAAAATTAAATTTTACGATCACGCGGAATAATGGCGCAGAGCGGATAAACAAAGACGGAACACCGGACCGTAGAAAGTGCAATTCCGTCAAAGGGCAGTCGCACATGGTGCAGCCCTTCACGGAGGATGATCTGAGGAAAATCTATGAAGTCCTTGACCGGGCGGTTGCAGTGGCAAGAACTCCGGCAAAGCTCCGGACGGCGTGCAGGAATCGGCTTTTAATCAAGCTGGGCTGCAATGTGGGTCTGAGAATCAGTGATTTGTCACGGTTGACTGTGGATTTTTTCAAAGATTCGTCTGGGGCATACCGGGAATTTAACCGGTTGCAACCCATAAAAACCGCAAAGACTGGAAAATTCGTTACCGTGCATATTACACGGGCAGTAAGGGAGGCGATTGACGAATACCTCGCAGTATATCCGGGAACGGTGGAATTTTTTAGATCGCAGAAGGGCAGCCTTCTGGAGGAGCGGAGCGCTCTGGTGATCGTCAAGCAGACGGCGGAGGCGGCGGGACTGTGCGGAAATTATGGAACGCATAGCCTCCGGAAAACATTCGGTTCAATGCTGTATCATCGTGCAGCAAACAAGACCGAGGCGTTATGCAACCTTATGAGGCTCTTTAATCATAGCAGTCCGGACGTTACAAGTGCATACATAGGCGTGACAGAAAATGAAATTGCTGATTTCGTGTCGCTGCTGGACGATTAAGGAGGCGATCAGGATGATTTATATCATGGCTGGAATTTTAATATTATTTCTTAATATCGCGATGGGGAACGTTTAACTCCCCTGCTACGGAAAATTCAATCCGTAACACATACGGCGTTACGCAAAGCGTTACGCTAACGATAAACAAAGCATGAACGGAAGGGGAGTTGAAACATACTCCACAACTAAGAAATTGTGACATATAGGAGGAAAAAATATGACACGGGATAAGGCTTTACAGCTTCTGGAGAAATTGTTGAACGTTACAGAAGATAGGGGTGCAACCCCTAACGAGGCAGCAATAGCAGCAAGTAAGGCACAGAAGATCATGAGCAAGTATAATCTTGAGATCGCCGATCTGGACGGAGAAAAAGACGATACTGTCTATACTGGTGGGCTTGAATACAACGGGGGGTTATGGGAATACGGCCTTGCAAGCATCGTAGCGCGGAATTTCTGCGTGAAGGTATTCGCTGCGCCCGATCAGAACAGAATCGTGTTCTATGGATTCAAGGCGCACTTGGACGTTGCCATGAAGTTATTCTTCTGGTTGCGGAAAACCGGAGAACGGTGCTGTGCGGAAAAGCTGAAGGAGCTGCGGAAGAATAAGCAAAGCACAAAGGGCGAGAAAAATGCGTTTTATATTGGCTATCTGAAAGGGCTTGCAGAAGTCCTTGATAAGCAATGTGTAGCTCTGGCGCTAACCACGCCGGAGAAAGTCAAGGAGGCAGAAAAAGAAGTAAATAAGTTCACAAACGCTAAAACGCGCAAAGCGCGGGTTAATGGAAGCATGGAAACCTATGAGGACGGAAGAACGGCAGGACGGCAGGCAGCAACAAGTCGCGCATTGGAGGGATAAAAAATGTTTGCAAGGTATATCATGTTCGGAAAAGAAGTTTTCGACATTAACCGTGACGAATGCGAAGCGGAAACAGGCTACAGACCATTCACGACATTCTTCATGGATTTGTCAATCGCGGATAATTACGGGAAGGCTGCGATTTTGGAAACGTATGACAGAGTGGTCAAAGAATGGGGGCATAATGTAAAATATTTCACGGAGTTTGCATTGATGCTGTCAATGAAAGCGGTATTTTACTATGACGTGCGGAAAAACATGGAGCTGAACGGATTATATGCTGACCTATACGATAAAGCACGGGATTTTGCGTATGAAAATTTCGATGAAAACGGGCGGAGGTATTTTTACGAGCACACAGACTGAGGTGGTGACAAGTGCAGTATCAGGTACTTGACGAAAGGCGTAAGGCGGATAAAGTGTATACACTTGTGTGCGAAGTTGAAACCGGGCGCATTGCAATTCAGATTTACAAGCTGGTGGAGGACGGACGGCGGCTAAAGTCGTTCGTCTATCCGGAAAATTCAAGGCTGTTTGTACAGTCGTTTGATGATGTACCACGATGGGAGGAAAATTATGCTATTTGACAAGCGTATATTGATCTGGACGGAGAAAAACGTCTGGAAGGGTTGGACGATATGGGCGAAGCTGAACGGGCGGAAAACTGCATTGACCACGTTCGACACAGAGGAAGATGCACGGGCATTTATCCTGGCAAGCGTAAAGGGAAATCCCGGAAAATACAAGAGCAAGTGAAAGGGGCGAACGGCATGGAAAAAGAACAATTCACACGGGAATACATTGAACCGGCAGTCAAGGCAGCTCTGCCGAGTGTGCAGGCGGTAGAATACTACACGAGCAAGGGACTTGAATTGCTGTTCATACAGTACACGAGTGGAAAAAGAACGGCAATTGACGTGACCGGCGACAGCGAGCTGGCAATGCTGTATGACGTGACACGGAAATTATTGAAATAACAGTAAAAAGCCGGGGAGCAGATGCTTCCCGGCTTTATTTTTTTGCCCAAATGTGGTATAATTGAATGTGAGGAGGGATAGTCCATGAAAGTGGTATTGCTGAATTATACCCCCGCGCCGGAAAAAACGATAGCGGAGGCTGCACGTCTGTGCTATAGTGATGCGGATTTATGCACATTGTGCGAACAGATCAGCACGGAAAAAGCGGAGGAGCTGGTTCAGATGCTGGACGGATACGGGCATGAAAGCCCGGTGGAACACGTTTCCTTCACCTTCGGCATCGAGGGCGTTTCCCGGTCGTTTCTGGCGCAGATCACCCGGCACCGGATCGCTTCATACTCCGTGCAAAGTCAAAGATATGTGAGAACGGAAAATTTCGCATATGTCACACCTCCGGCAATAGCGGAAAATCGGCAGCTCCTGACGGCTTATGAATTGGCTATGTGGAAGGCGATTGAGACATATAACTTTATCGCGGACAGGCTGGAGGGGAAATACACTGCCGAGCTGTTGGCACAGGGCATGGAGGAAAAGAAAGCAAAAGCACGCGCGGAGAAAATGGCGATTGAAGATGCACGTTTTGTCCTGCCGAACGCAAGCGAAACAAAGCTGATCGTGACGATGAACGTTCGTAGCCTGCGGAATTTTTTCCGGCTGCGCTGCTGTAACCGTGCGCAATGGGAAATAAGAGCAGTGGCACAGGAAATGTTAAGGCAGTGCAAAGAGATCAGCCCGGTGCTGTTTGCCGGAGCTGGGTCAGCCTGCCTGACCGGAGCTTGTACCGAGGGGAAAATGTGCTGTGGGCATCCGCAGAAAAAAATGACTGATAGTCAGAAAAACGGAAAAATCTGCCCGGAAAAAAGTTCGTAAACAAGTGCGGACTCATAATGAGAATGAAAGCCCTCTGAATCATCAGAGGGCTTGATTTGTTCCACAAGAAATATGACTACTCGTTATGCGTTACTCGTGTAGTTTTTCCGATGATGCGCGCGAAAATGTAAAAATCGTCTGTGCGGCTGATAGGGATATCATCATAAGCCGGATTGAGGGATTCAAGGTAGCCTGCACCGATGCGCTTAATATATCCTGCGCCGTTGTAGTACACAAGCCCGATTTCACCTGGTTCAAGCGCTTCTGTGCGTGCGGCAAGGGCAATATCTCCGTCCGAAAATTCCGGCTCCATGCTGTCCCCATCCACTGGCACACCAAAGTCCGCATGGTGTACCTCCGGGCAGTCGATCACGTCAAGCTCTTCAAAGGCTTCATCGTCCAAATCCTCGCCCAGACCTGCGGAGGCGGCATTGAGCGACACACGCAGACGGAAAATCGGGGGTTTATGGACTGCCTTGTGCATCTCCTCCAGCACGCAGAGCATGACCCTTCGCCATTGTGGGTGGAGATTCCGGAACGCTTCTGCGACTGCATCCGGGTCATCCGGCACGACCTGCACCCGCTCCGCATTGACGAGCAGTTCGCCGGACAGGTCATTGCCCAACAGATAGTCGATAGAGACCCCGAACAGAGCGGACATCTGCCGCAGGGTGTCGTATTTTGCTTCTCTTGTGCCTTGTTCATAAGTTTGATATGTGCGCAATTGTAACCCAAGTGTATCAGCAGCTTCTTTTTGGGTCATTTTTTTCTGCTCTCTGGCTTCTTTAATTTTGATTTGCATGAAATCACCTCCATTTTAATTATACCACATTTTGTTGCTCTGTCAATAGTGCGATATGCACAAAATATGCGAATGAAATTTGTGCAATATTCCGTTGCATATGCTATTGACATATAGAACAAATAGTGGTATAATAGATAATGTAAACGAACATATTGTGTCGATTACAGGAGGGAGCCATATGCAAGACTTAACAACATGGGCATTCGGTGACACAGCCGAGGTGTGCACACTGACCATTGACGGTGAGCCATGGTTTGTTGGAAAGGACGTAGCGGCAGTGCTGGGGTACAGCAACACCAACAAGGCGGTTCAGATGCACGTTGACGAGGTGGACATAAAAGCACTGGATTACCGGGGCTTTTCCCAAAATGGGGTAAACCTTTGGGAGGGGAACGATTATTCTAATAAGATACTTATCAACGAACCCGGACTGTATGCGCTTATTTTCGCAAGCAAGCTCCCGACAGCGAAAGCCTTCAAGCGGCGGGTGACGAGCGAGGTACTGCCGGCAATTCGCAAGACCGGGCAGTATGGGCGCAAACCGGAGGATGAAGTTGAACTCCTCCGGGCGCAGGCGGTCTGCTGTCTGGCAGAGGCAAGGAAGATTGAGGTGGAAAAGGGCATCCGCCGGTCGGATATACTTTATATACCACCGAGAGGAAGCGGCTTGATTCCGCCGTGTTACCTTTAAAAGGAGACGATAATATGAAAAAAAAGGAAAAGAGAATCCACGCCGCAGTGATGCTCAGGGCTGCGATCAATGACTATATGAAACGTAACCCGATGTTCGACAAGGAATACTGCAACGATAGTTGCGAGGACTGCGAGCAGTGTACAGTTGCACCGGCTATGGTTGCATTTTACGATCACAACCACAGCCATTTGGTGAGCAATTGGCTTTCTAATAGTTATAGTTGTTGTGGCGACTGTAATTTGTCCTTATTGATTGATAGGCTTTCTGACCTCCTCGATATCGACATAGCCCACTTGATGTGGGGAAGCGCCGATGAATACCTGCACAAGGTGAGATACATCAGAATTGGCGAACGTGAAGAGGGCGAAAACGGTTATGTTGTCGAAAATGGCATCGAATACGATGTCCATGGAAAAAGCATAACGCAATATCGTTCTAAGTGGCATAACGCTGGCATTGGCATAGCATAAAAAGCAGACTGCTTTCGAGGGGGCGATGATATGAGAGCGGATTTGCAAATCAAGCATGATTACATGGAGCTTGCCCCGGCAGAGCGTGACACGCTCCGGGCAATGCTCACTATGTGCGGCGTGTTCGGGCGCATGGTGTCCGAACGAATTGCAGAAGAGGTGAGGAAAAATGCTCAGCAAGGCTGCGGCACAGATCATGATGCTGCTTATACTGGAAGAGGTTAAACGTGATTTATCAACAAGTGACACTGCCGGATGTGGGGGCGGTGCAGATGTTCCTGACGGGGCTGCGCCGCCGGTATCCGGGCAGGACGATTGATTTTGACATGGGGATGAACCCCACGAGCCGCCCGATTACTCTATACTATAATATAGATGAAAAACAAGAAACCTGTGTGCGGTGTGGGCGGCTGTTCATCCCGCTGGACAAAAAAGGAAGGAGGGTGTGCAGCTTATGTATGAACGCAAGGCCGACTTTTTAGAATGGCTTGGGAATATTCTTCGGGATTTTTCAAGAGAGCCGGTGGAAAAAATAGACTATGATGCGCAGCAGGACTGCGCACTAATAAAGCTCAGGAGCGGCAATACAGAAAAAGTCAATATTGCCTGTGATTCCTGCGTAGCGGCAATGATTGATATTGGTCAATTTTTGCTTGGGGGGGATGAGTAAAAGATGAAACTGATAAAAGCGGCGCAAGGCGCATACTTAAACGCAAAGAATATCGTGGGAATATACATCAATGCTGACAGCATCGGGCAGGTCATGGCGATTGACGTTTTAAGCGAAGACCCGTGGCTGTTGGAAGATTTTGCAGACCCGGATGAGGCGCAGATGTATATAGATGATCTGGCGGTATGGCTGTCCAGCATGGGCGCAGGGATTTACAGTCGTGAGTTCTTCTACGAAGAAAGGTGCTGTTCCCCTGAATGATACTTGCTGAACCGGCTGATCGGGAGCAGTGGTTAAAGGAGCGAAAGAAAGGAATCGGCGCAAGTGAAGCCGGTGCCGTTCTGGGGCTGAACCGATACAAGACAGCAATTTCCATATGGCAGGAGAAGCTGGGCATGAGTGAAGAGCCGGACTTGTCCGGCAACAAAGCAGTTCAATTCGGAAATGCGGCAGAGCCGTATTTGAGAGAGCTGTTCGTCCTGACCTATCCACAGTACACAGTTGAATACCATGCGTTCCGTATGTACGCACGATCAGAAACGCCTTGGCTGTTTGCCACACTTGACGGAGAGCTGACGGAGACGGAGACGGGGCGCAGGGGTATTCTTGAGATCAAAACGACTGAGGTCAAGCAGGCTGCACAGTGGAAGCAGTGGAACGATCGTGTGCCGGATTCATATTATGCACAAATGATACACCAACTTTTAGCGTGCGAATGGGCTGAATTTGTTGAGCTGTTCGCACATATACGCTACTGGAAAAACGGCAGTTTATCGGCAGTGCTGCGGCATTATCATCTCGAAAGAGAAGATGTAGCAGATGATTTAGACGAAGTTCTCACACGGGAAGCGGAGTTCTGGGAACACTTGCAGTCCGGAGAAGAGCCGCCGGTTATTCTGCCCGACATTTAGGTGCAGATATGGAGTTTTGTATCACAACGGATTTGTCAAATCTGCCGTCAATCGAGTTTAATTTTGACGAGCAGAAGGAGGAGCTTGCAGAGCGGCTGACCTTTTACGAATCCTTAGCTGTTACTCCCGACACAGTTCGGACAGCAAAAGAGGACAGGGCAAAGCTGAACAAGCTGAAAGCTGCCATCGAGGAGCAGCGCAAATCTGTTAAAAAGCGGTGGAATGCGCCTTATGCTGCGTTTGAGAAAAAGGTCAAGGAGATTGTCGAGATGATCGACAAGCCTATTGAGCGTATCGACAGTCAGGTCAAGGCGTATGAAGAACAGGAGAGGGCAGAAAAGGACCAACAGCTCAGAGCCTATTTTGAAATGCAGAACCCGCCTGAATGGATTGAGTTTGAGCGGATTTTGCCGCCGAAGTGGGGAAACAAGGGCGAGAGCATAGAGAAGCTGCAAAGCGAGATAGACGAACAGGTGAAACAGTTAAAGTGCGATCGGGCACAGATCGAGCGAATATATGCGGATAGTGGTCTATTGGCAGCGATACTGGACAGGTATGACAGCACATATGACCTTGTGCAAACGCTTGACTATGCGCAGAGATTGGCAGAACCGGCGATTCCGGATTGTACGACAGATACAGACCCGGTAATTTCCGGGCGGTTTGAAGTAACTGCACCGAAGTCATTGATTCTTGCCTTGCGTAACTTTATGCGCACGCACGGTATAAAGTATGAGGTGTTGAAGTGAATAATAGCATTGCAAAAAAGACAAAGAGTCCACTGTCCGTGACCTATCAGGCAGGCGGCGCAGATGTGACACTTTCACCGGATTTGGTGAAGAAGTTTCTTGTGTCCGGAGATGCGGAGAACGTCACGGCGCAGGAAGTAGTGATGTTCATCAATCTGTGCAAATATCAGGGGCTGAATCCGTTTATTCGGGAAGCCTATCTGATAAAGTATGGTTCGCAGCCTGCAACGATTGTAACAGGCAAGGCAGCACTTGAAAAGAGAGCCATGAGAGATGCACGGTACAGGGGCTTTAAAGCCGGTGTGGCAGTGCAGAAGGCTGACGGCACGCTTGATTATCGGGAAGGTTGTTTAGTCCTTCCGGAAGAGAAGCTGGTCGGCGGCTGGGCTGAGGTGTATGTAGACGGATATGAAACGCCGGTCAAGGCGGCGTGTAGCTTTCAGGAATATGCCGGACGAAAAAAGGACGGCACCTTAAATTCGCAGTGGAAGTCTAAACCGGGGACGATGATCCGCAAGGTAGCAAAAGCGCAGGCGTTGCGTGAAGCTTTCCCGGAGGAGCTGGCAGGGCTGTACGCTGCCGAGGAGTTCGGGGAGGTTGAACAGCAGTTAGAGCCGATTCCACAGGAAGAGGTGTTGCTTGTATCAGAGGAGAGCTTTGCAGAGATTATGGAGGACGAATAAAATGCAGATGCGAATTGGAAAGTCAAATACAGTGATGATTTGCGGTTATGTACCGCGAGACGCAGAGGTCAGAAAGACCCAGACTGGGAAAACTCTGACCACATGGTCTGTAGCGGTCGATAAGCGCAAGGAAACGCCTGATGGCGAGGAGGCTACAGTCTGGGCGAATTGTCAGGCGTGGCATGATGCCGCAAGAGTAGCGGCAGATATACGCAAGGGCGATAACGTTTTGTGTGTCGGACGGATAGAGAAGAACGAGAGCAACGGCACAGTGTACACGAATCTTGTGTGTGAGTTTATCAGTATAATGCACCCGCCGGTAGCTCCTGCACCGGCGCAAACCGCACCTGCACAGAGCGATTTAAGCGACTTTGAATCACTCCTTGACGATGGAGAAGCACCGTTTTGACAGAGCATGATATTCAAAACTCAATCCGCATTGCTCTGTCACCGTATTGCATCCTGTTCCGTGTAAATGTAGTATCAGGGCGCACAGAGGACGGACGTTATATTTCCTCTGGCGTACCAAAGGGCTACTCCGATTTATCGGGGCATAGAATCTCTGACGGTAGGGCGGTCTATCTGGAAGTGAAAACGAAAACCGGAAAAGTCCGCCCGGAGCAAGAAAAATTTCTCGCACAGATGCAGAAAACAGGGGCAATTGCGGGAGTTGTTCGCTCGGTGGAGGAGGCTTTGACTTTAATTGGAGTTTAAAGATATTGCCAAAAGAGCGCAGGAACGAACGGCAATGCCGTCAAGCTCGGCGTTGGCAGAGCTGACCTGCTACACAGCTATGCAGCATTTGTATGAGATGCTGCGCACTGGTGCAATGAGCATGGACACGGCAAAGAAACAGGTCAAGGAAATTAAAGCGAAATTCAAAGAGGTTTGTTATAACGAGACGTACTATGCGAATGCAGTAAAAAAGCAAACAGAGGTCATAAAAATGAGCGAAGAGTTGCGCAATCAGATACGAAAAGCACAGACAGATGAAGCAAAATTACAATATGCACTTGAACTTATCCGGCAATTAACGGGGGACGTGACGATAAAATGAGAAATGAATTTCAGGAGCGGTTTACCCGATTGCACTTTGAAAGCGGCTTGACATTTGGGGAATTGTCAAATATTGTAAAGATTTCCCCTGCGACATTGGCGAAGTATGAGGAGGGGGATGCCGTTCCTCGTGCTGACAGCTTGTGCAGGCTGTGCGATTATTTCGGGGTGTCCGCTGACTACCTATTGGGGAGAGCAGATGAATGAGAAGCAAAAACAGCTCCTTGATGAATCAAAATTCCGGAAAAGGCTCGTTGACCTGATCTTCGATCCGAAAAACACCCAAGCTGATTTTGAGGAAAAAATCATTGAAATGCGCGGGGAGTATATCTCCGAAAAAATGGACGAGTATTTCAGGCAATATTTTGCAAGCGTATTGTCTGTGGTGTATGATACGTACACACCGGAAGAGATTCCTGTGATTATTGGCTTCCCGTATACGGAGAACGACTTCCTTTACACGTCTATGCCCTATCAGGATATAGACAATGTTACCAACAGATTCAAGCGGCAGCAGTTGATAGAGCGCATTGAAAAGCGTGCCAAGGAAGTCGGTGTTAAAAACTTCAAAGCGCTGTTCAGAGCATATGAGGGCAACAGGGCGGACCCGGCAGCGCAGACCGATGATGGGTTTATTACCGCTCCTCTGGAGGAGGGTGGGGAGGTTTCCCTCTATGCAGCTGGGTGGCACATCTCAGAGGACGGCAGCCAATGGCGGTATCAAGGAGAAAACAAGGTCGTTGCCTGCGTGCATAAAATCGTACCTGTCAAAATCCTGACGGATATTGATACAGGTGAAGAGTTCCTGAAGCTGTACTATGTGGACGATACGAAAGACCGCTACATAATCAAGCCCCGAAAAGAGCTGTTTAATGCAGCGAAGATTATTGAGTTGGCGACATTCGGTGTCTCTGTATCTTCGCAGAGTGCAAAGGCACTTGTGGGCTGTCTGTGCGACATAGAGGGGAAGAACAGAGCGATTCTGCCGAGGCAGGAAAGCGTTTCCAGACTTGGTTATTTCGGTAACGGACTGTTTGCACCGTATACAAAAGAGCTTGATTTTCACGGCGAGCAGAGTTTTAAGCACATTTGGGAAGCGGTTCAGCCGAAGGGCAATTATGACGAATGGCTTGCGTGTGCGTTAGGTGCGAGAAAGCAAAGCCGGGCGGCACAGATCGTTCTTGCGGCATCGTTTGCATCGGTTCTGATCGGCGGCATAGGTAAGGGAATGTGCTTTTTCGTGCATCTCTGGGGCGGCGATTCGGCAACGGGAAAGACGGTCGGGCTTATGCTTGCTGCGAGTGTATGGGGGAATCCGACAATAGGTGCGTACCCTCAGACATTCAATTCTACGCAAGTGGGGCAGGAACGTCTGGCAACATTTTTGCATGATTTGCCTATGTGTGTGGACGAGCTGCAATTGGCAAGAGACCGGCACGGAAAATACAATTTTGATGTATATCAGCTCACGCAGGGCGCAGGGCGCACGCGAGGTACGATTAGCGGTGGTATTGAAAAAAGCAACACATGGTCGAACTGCTTCATATCTACCGGAGAATCCCCGATAACAAGCTCAAATTCTGCCGCTGGCGAAATAGCGCGTGTTCTGGATATAGAATGCACTGCCGGCAACAAGGTCGTAAATAATGGAGCAAAGATCGTCTCGATCATTCGTCAGAATTATGGTAGAGCCGGGGAAAAGTTCATCAATAGTTTAACTGATGATATGCGCAATCTTGCAGTAAGGACGTATGAAAATGCGTTCGCAGAGCTGACGGCGGCAGGAGTACACGAAAAGCAAGCTATGGCGGCTGCGATGGTTATAACCGGAGACGTTCTTGCTGATAAATTGATTTTCAAGACCGGGAACGTGCTGACAGCAGACATGATGAAAGAATACACGAAGAGAGCCGAAGAGGTGTCTATCGGGCGCAGAGGGCTTGATGCGCTGTATGATTGGGTTGCACTTAATCGTGTACGGTTTTACCAAAGAGATGCAGACGGCAATCGCATTACTCCGCCTGGAGAATGCTATGGTATGATAGAGTTCGGAGAAATTCGCATTATATCAGCGGTGTACCGGCGATTTTGCGAAGAAAACGGGTTCTCAGACCGTGCGCTATTGTCGCAGTTGGACAGCGCAGGACTGCTCCAGAAGCAGGATGGCAAGCGGACTTCCCCGGTGCGAATTGGCGGGAGCTTGACAAGGTGCGTAATTTTGCACGCAGAAGAAGAAAGCTATGATTTAAGCGAGGTATTGGAAGATGATTTACCTTGATGCGGCAGCCGGGGAACCGCTGCTTGACCGATGCAGACCGTTTCTGCAAACGCCTTACCTCAACGCTTCGACATTGTACAAGGTGGGGAAAAGGTCTGCACAAGAAATAGAAAATTGCAGGGCGCAGATTGCCGGCGCAATTGGCGCATTACCGAGCGAAATCGTGTTTACGTCTGGCGGCAGTGAATCAAATGCGCTTGCGTGGAACGGCAGGCGATGCGGTATCACAACACCGATAGAACACAAATCAATCCTCATGAATAGCACGGCAAAGCTGCTCGTAAATGTCAACCCTGACGGAACCGTGGATAAATCGCACTTCCGAAAGATATGTAAGCTGGGGCAAGCGGATTTTGTTTCTATCCAAAGTGTAAACAATGAAACAGGTCAAACGCAAGTGATTCAGTCTCTTGCAAAAATCGCCCACGCAAATGGGCTTTTATTTCATTCTGACGGTGTGCAGGCATTCGGCAAAGAAAAAATTCAGGTTCATGAGTTGGGCGTTGATTATATGTCGTTCAGTGGACATAAAATCGGCGCACCGCAGGGCATAGGCTTTTTATATGTGCGAAGCGGCTGTAAGGTAAAACCCCTGATTCCGGGAACGCAGGAAAACGGGCGAAGAGGTGGAACGCAAAGCCCCGCGCTTATTGCTGCATTGGCTAAAGCGGCACAATGTTCAAATGGAATAAACGAAAAAATCAAGCGCAGTAAGCACAATACTGAGCGGTTCGCTGCAAAACTTCAAAACGAGTTCGGCTGCAAAATCAATGGGTTCAGAAGTGGCTCTTTGATCGTGAGCGCAACATTTCCACAAAGCATCACCGCTGAAGCACTGATGTATATGTTAGATGCAGGATATCCTTCTATCATGGTCGGGTTAGGCAGTGCGTGCAGCCGAGGTGAACCGTCTCACGTTCTGGCAGCTATGGGGCTGACAGAAAGTGAGATAAGCCGCACTGTGCGCTTCAGTATTCCCATGTACGCCGGTTTGCCTGTGGAGCAGGAAAAAATCGTGATAAGTGCGATAAGGAAAGCAATAGAGGTGATACAGAATGCCACTGTACAAGGTATTTGACTGCAAAACAGAGGACTGGACTGAAAATGTCCTGTGTAGTGCAGATGGCGAGTTTTACACATATGACAAGAAACATAAAAAATGCTCATATATTCCGAACGGTGCAATACGTTTTTTCGTTTGCCGATTCGCAGGAATTGTTAAAAATGGTGAATGCCTGTATGAAGGCAACATCGTGAAGATGGACGATGGAAAAATCGGGGTGATCGGATATGCTAACACGCATTTGTGCTTTGTCGTGAACTGTGGGAAAGGAGATTTGCGGATTTTCCGTAAAGCAGAAACAATTGAAGTGATCGGGCATATTTTCAAGGATGCCGTTCCGGAGGAGCTGGAGGTCAGTTTAGGGTTATGAACGAACACGCAAAACTTGATTGCTATTTTAGAGTTTCAAGGCCGGACGGCATTTGCGCAATTTTAAGGAACACCTATAGCTGCTATGGCTGTAAATTTTACAAAACAGAAGCACAGCGAGAGCAAGGCATTCAAAGAGCAAAAGAAATTTTAAAAGCTAAAGGGCTTAAAAGGGTTGAAATTGATGGGCGCATTTGCGCACGTCCAAGGAAGGACACGCTTGATGAAGAAAATTAAGTTGGAAATTGTCGAACAATACCACAACGGGCGGTTGCTGTATACATTGCGGTCGGTAAGAGATGAAAAAGCAGAAATTATAGCTCGGTTCGCCGACAGAAATGAAGCGCAGGGGTATATTCAGGCAATGTGTGAATGCAATCCCGGACGGTATACAATAGACCCGGATATGGTGTAGGAGGGACACATGAAGGCAAAAGATTTTTTACAGAAAAAGGCAATTCGAGAATGTTTAGAATTGCGATCGGTTCTCGATGATGCGTATGACGAAGTTGAAAAAATAGGCGAATTATCGTTAATGGATGCGTTTTGTGTGGTTGATAGTTTAAGAGATTCCGTTGTGAAAGCAGCGAAAATGATAGCTTTATACGACAAGAAAATATTTGAGCTGTGTGGAAAAGCGGACGAAGCGGGCGATCTGGCAGGCGCTGTGTATGAATGGAAAGACGAGTGACACCTGGCTCTGGCTGGAGGTTCTGGGCGAACAGGATGCAGACCCGGACGAGCTGATGCGGCAGTGTCGGGAGCTGGCAGAAATGCTCGAAAACGGTGAAAACACCGGTGAGCATTTCCGGCTGACGAAAGATAGAATCATTTTGGAGTGCCTGAAGTGGTACAAAAAGGGCTGGTTCGATGATGGAGGTGAAAAGCCCTCGTGGTGGTAAAAATCATCGCAGTGATCGCCCTGATCCTGTTTTACGGTATGGGCGTGGCATCAGTGTGGGCTATGATTTATGTGAGTTCGGAGGGAAGACAGCGTGAAAAGGAGAGCAACGAAAATCCTGAAAACCGAGGCACAGGTAAAAAAATCAGTGGAGCAGAACGTCCGGAGAGAGTGGGATAAACTGCAATCTGCGCTTGAAGAGGAGATCATGAAGCGGACAGTCCACGATGTAGGTGGTCAGATTCTGGGCATGGTGCTGTATACGCTTTACAATAACTATGGTTTCAGGAAAAAGCGGCTTGAAAATTTCCTCGGTGAACTCCGGGCAGGATTCAACCTGACAAACGGCGCGAGTAAAGAAATTCTGGGCAGAGAGTTCACCCTTGTGGACGTGACGGACTTTCTGAAAGAAGAGTACGAAATTGACGTGTACAAAGAAGTGGAGGAGATGTGAGATGGCTATCCGGAGGACACAAGATGAAATTGGGTGAATTATTGGGCAGCTTTTTCTCGTTGGATATTGCGCCCACTGCTTATGTTACAGAAGGTCAAATTATTGTAAGCAAAGACATAAATCTTCGCGATTTGTTCTATGAATGCGATGTTGCATTTGTTGTCTCCGGTGCGTGTGCGCACAAGCTCTACATAAAACCAGAATGGCTTGAAAGAGAGGTTATCGGATTTTACGCATTTCAAAAGGACAGAATTATTATTATGGTGGACGGAGATGAACGGAAACATGGACTGTAAAAACTGCGTGAATTGTGATAGCTTGCATGGTTTCATGTGTACTTGCCACTATTCCTATGATGATGAAAAAGGGCATCATCAGGTTGGGCAGGACGTACACAGGAACAGAGCGATTAAATGCGAGTTTTACAGTGAAACGGATTACGGCAGAGACGAGATGTTTGTTCTTTGAGAAAGGCTGCGATAATAATGCGTGAATGGACAGAACAGGATGAAGAAAGCCTGCGCCGATCAGAGCGGGAACGCAAGCTGAAACATATTCAGATAATCCGGGAAGATGCAGAAAAACACTACAGAACCAGCGAGGAGAATTACAACTGTACCGGGAGTGCATCTTCCTATCGCACAATGGAAAAGTGGCAGCGGCTGCTTGACGTGTGCGCAATGGCACAGGAAAGCATAGCCTATGAATGCCCTCGGTGCGAACACAAGCGGCAGAACGGAAAGGCGATTGTGAGTTCTCTTGAAAAGCGCAAGGAGATTGAAACCACAATTCCCATTGATGAAGTGATTTCCCTGATTTATCAGGTGACAGTGTAACAGGAGGATATTATTATGATGGAGATAGTATTTCAAGAACCCACTACAATTGATGAGGGCGATGCCTTAATATCTGTAGTGATCCCAGACGGTATAACGAGAATCGGCGCTTGGGCGCTCCAAGGCTGCACAAGTTTAACTTCCATTACTATTCCGAATAGTGTAAAGAGTATTGGCGGCTATGCATTTTACAACTGCACCAGCTTAACGTCTATCCTAATACCGGATAGTGTGACAAGTATCGGCAACTATGTGTTCTGCAACTGCACCAACTTAAAATCTATTACAATAAACAAACCGAAGGGGAGCATCGCAGGCGCACCGTGGGGCGCACCAGAAACAACAAAAATTATTTGGGGGAGCGATTATGAGAACGTTAATTGAATGGCACTCGGTGAACGAGGAGCTGCCCAAGGCAGACGGGTTGTATCTCGTTGTAGCTAAAACAGATGATAGTGAACAAGAGGTAGACGTACAGTATTTTTTTACAAGGAGCAGGAAATTCACCGTACATGGCGATAACGTCACGCACTGGTCGAATTTGCCAAAGTTGCCGGAGGCAGGGAGGGATTAAGATGGACGATATGCAAATGTACCATGAAAAGGCGGCTTTCGTTAATGAATACCTGAGACCGCTGTGTATGAGAGTAGACGAAAGTCTAACCGAAGTCGAATATATGCTGTATATGCTGAATGACAACAAAGATTTTGAAGCTGTGCAGTTAAAGTGGGAAAACGGGCACAGCGAACTTGTCAATGTGACTTGTGATAGCTTAGGTGCGCTTGCCCGTGATGTATTAAGGGCAATGCAATGACAAGAGCGGAAAATAGCCGGGATATGCGGTGGAAACGCCCTGCCCTTGCAGACCTGAATTATTTTGAAATGTCTGATAAGCTGGACGAGATTGTCTGTGCGTGTCAGGAAATTCACTGGGCGGCAAACGATGATGATACGTTGATAGAGCTGCTTGACGGTGATGAAGAAGAAGCCTATGAGTTCAAAATGCAGTTTGCGGAGCTTGAAGCTGAGGCGGCGCAGTTGAACGACTTATTTTATGAAAACTGTCGCATTTAAGACGAACCGGACAGAGACTTTGACGATTGCCTGACGGCACTGATCGGAGACAGATTCCAGGTTGTGGGCTATGACGATGTGCAGGAGAACTATTCTGCACTGGTCGGCTATCAGGAACGGGCGGCATATTCAGAAGCCGGGAAGCGACTTATGCGCAAGACAAAGAAAGAGATCATTGCAGAAGTAGGACGGGCATTGGGTATCGTGCTGTCGTTTCAAAACGTGCAGATGAAATACGAATACCTAAAAGCCTCCTTTGCAATTCTCAAAGACGAAACACACAGTGTTCTCGAAACAATCAAGGATTTTGAAGAAGCATATGAACAGGCGGCGGCTGATGATTTCAGATTTTACGAAGCAAGCACAAAGCGGCTGGACAGAATAATCGAACAGCTATCCGTCAGCATGGATAAATTATGGGTGGAGTGATTATGCAATGGCAATTTTGTGAAGAGTGCGGACGGTGCTATCTGGAAATGTACAAGAGCGGAAAGTGCTGTTCAGACGGCTGCATCAGGAAAAGATATAACAGATACAGTAGAGAGTGGTATAAGAAGAAAAAGAAAAACTCCGCCGACTTAAAAGAAATCGCACATGAGATCATCAGAATCCGGCAAAGAGTGCTCTCGGCTGACAGTATCGAAGAGCTGCGGGTTTTGGCTGATCGGCTGATCGACTTTTGCGATGAATGGGAGGGAATCAAATTTGATTGAAGCGATTATCGGCATAGCGATAACAACGCTCATGCTTTATGGACTGCGAAGCAAAGCGAGAGAGCCAACGCCAAGACAAAGCCGTGTAAATAGGGTTATGCAAAGCAATCTACACCACCTAAATGAATTAAATAATGAGCTGGATGAAGTGAGGGAAATGAAGCTGTCGCTTGAAGTTATGCGGGAAAAAGGCGGCAAGCTGCGAATCCAACGGCTCGATGATTACCCGGCAGGAGAATCCGCCGAAATGGAGACGTTAGAAATAGACTGTACACAAGCAACATACGAGCGGCTGATGCTGATATGCAATGAAAAAGAGCGCAGGCTTACAGATGAAATGTGTGTACTGCTGGAGGCGATACAGAATGCACAGCAAAACGTGTAAGATATGTGGTTCACTTCTTCCGGAGCATTCAAGGCGGTGGACATACTGTTCAAATAGCTGCGCATATGCAGGGAAATTAAAAGCCGCCGCCAGTTCTGCAAATAACGTTCGCCAAAATCAAAGGGCACAAAATGAGCGTTTAACGCAGGCAATCAAAGCACTTATTCCGTATCAGCACAAAACCAAATTTAGCGAAGAAGCAATCGAATCTATGCGGCAAGCAATAGATACGCTGATAGACTTCACGGATGATATGGAGGAGAAATGGACGAGGCGGTAAAATATTGTGCAAGATGCGGCTGTGAGATTGCAAGAGAGTTTTCGTGTGATTGGTATCATTTTCTGCGCATAAAGTATTGTCCGACTTGCAAAGCAGAGGTAATAAGAGAACAGGCGAAAGTTCGCATGAGAGCCTTTCGCCTGCGAAAGAAAGAGGGCAGGCTTGAAGAGCGCACGAAATTACAGGAGGCATATATTAAAGCCCTTGCAAGCGAAAACGAAATACTAAGGTTGAAGTTGCTTGAAACCTATGATCGTATAGAGGAGCTTGAAAATGGACATAAGCGCGCAAATAAATGAATTGCTAAAAAAAACCGGCGTGACCGTGAGGGAGCTTGCTGATCGCACAGGATGCTCGTACAACCTGCTGTGCAAATCACTTAGAGGGGCAAGCGGCTTGTCGATGAACACAATCGTCCGTATAGCTGATTTTTTCGCCGTTCCTCTTGACTTCCTCTGCGGTCGCTGTACCGAGGAACAGGCAAGGCAGATTCTTGATAACTATGCAGAGCATTTTCAGGAGCTGCGCAGAGCAGCGTATGAGGATTATTTGATTAAAGCCAGACAGCCCATTAAGCTCCCAGACGGCAAAAACGGCTATCCGTATCCGTACAATTTACTGCATGACGTTTCAGGAAAGCCGGTTGATTTTATTGTATCCGATGATCGTCCATTGCTGGAAATGCTCTCTTCGTTAAGCGATGCTGAACGAAGAGCGATCGAAGCGTATTACAAGGATTACAAGCCTTGCACAAGTGAAGAAAAGCCGGTGATTCGGCGTGCATTAAGAAAAATGCGTAAAAAGGCGTGGGCAGATATGCTCCGCCTGAACATCAGCCCTTCACGAATTGAGGAGCTTCAAGCTGAAATTGCGGATGAACGGGAACAATTGAACAAACGCAAAGTGCAGCTTGACGAAAAGGAATGTAAACTTAGCTGTCAGATAGAGCATATCAAAGGGCTTTTGACGAGTTTAGGCTTGCATGAATTTGTAGATAAACTGGAAATCAAAGTACCTGACAAAAAAATAGTAGATCATCGTAATCATCGTACGGCAGATATTTCGGCGTTAAATTTAAGCGTGCGTACTGAAAACTGTATGCGGAGAGCAAATCTGCACACAATCGGTCAGTTGATTGACTTTGGCGTTGAAAGGCTTGAACGGTGCGGCGGCGTAGGCGTAAAGGGCTATATGGAGCTTACGGAAAAGCTGCGGTATTACCGGCAGAAATATGGGGTGTAGCCATGAAAAAGCGATGTGCAATATGTGGGAAAGAATATGAAGCAAAGGACAAACGAATGCGTTTCTGTTCTGCCGAATGCCGCCAGATCGGCTATGCGAAGCGGCGGCTTCGGTGGACTGAAAGATGCCGAGAGATCCGCTATCCGTTGAAAAAAGCAGCGGTGGCATTGAACGAGATGTACTATGATTACAGCGCATCAATTTTCCCAAAAGACAAAGAGATCGAGCGGATAAGACAAATCGCAGATGTTTTAATCGAGTTTGCTGACGGCATGGAGCAAATCAAATGAAAAGAAAATGTGACGGTTGTGGTAGAGAGTTTGAACCGATCTCAAACAGGCAGAAATACTGTACGCCTCAATGCGCAAAAGAGCACCGGAAAGTAATAAAAAAATGCGTTATATGCGGGCGTGAAATCCAGAATAAGAACGCAAGAAAATATTGCAGTACGAAATGTGCATACAAGGCACAAATGCCAAGCGCAGGCGAAAAAGGCGTGCAATACGCAGTTACATACAAGGATGAAGGATATGTAAATCTTGCACAACTGATTCTGCGCGGAATTGCAAAAAGTTATGTGCGTGTGCTTAATCGGGTGTGTGTTACAGAGGCGGACGAAATGAGACGGCTGGATGAATTAACTTATTGGGAGAACGTGATACGTTCCCAATACTGCCAGAATCTGGCGATGGGGGCATATGAGCCGGAAGAGGTCATCCGTGCGCTAAGGAGGGCAAAAATAGATGATAATTGATACAGGGGGCGCACTCCGGAAATTATTAGACGGTTCAGGGCTGTCTGTGTATAAATTCTGCGAAGTTATGAATATGTCCGAACAAACAGTGAATGCGATTATGAGAGGTAGATATAGCCCTAAAATGGCTACAGTTGTCCGTATAGCTGATTTTTTCGCCGTTCCTCTTGACTTCCTCTGCGGTCGCTGTACCGAGGAACAGGCAAGGCAGATTCTTGATAACTATGCAGAGCATTTTCAGGAGCTGCGCAGAGCGGCGTATGAGGATTATTTGAAAACCTCCGGATGCAAGCCATTTGAAATTCCGGCAGAACGTCAGCCGTATCCGTATAATTTGTTGCATGATTTGGACATGCAGGGCAGGGCTGAATTTCCCGGCTTTGATGAATCAAGACTTGATAAAGCACTTGAAACACTGTCCGAACGTGAACAGCAGGTTATCGCATTGCGCTACAAAAACGGCTTGACCTTCGATAAAATGTCCCACGCATTAGGTGTAAGCCGTACCAGAGCCAAGCAGCTTGTCCAGAAAATCATAGTAAAGCTACGGCATCCAATGTACTACAATGAAATTTTGGGGTTGAATCTGGATTACGAAGCACACATGGCAGCGATCAAGACAGAAGAAGAAAAGCTCAACGGGATACTTGCTGAAATCAAGGAACGCATTGGAAGCGGTTCGTTGGCTGCAAGTTGGCGGGAATTTACTCCGATAGCGGAGCTTGGGCTTTCTGTCAGAAGCTATAACGTTCTGACAAAAGCCGGGTGCGAGACCGTCTTTGACGTTCGTAATCTGATGAAAAGGCAAAGCATCAGCGAGCTGCGAAATGCAGGAAAGAAAACGGAAGAGGAAGTCCGGACGACTATCCGAAAATTCTTGGGAGAATCGTATGAAGAAAATACGGCTGATTGAGCTATTCGCTGGCATTGGCACACAGGCTATGGCATTGCGTGAGCTGGGCGCGGATTTTGAACGATACAGAGTTGTCGAAAATGACCGTTTTGCAATCCAAAGCTACAACGCAATACACGGCACACGGTTCAGACCGGTAGATATACGCGATATGACCGGCTACGATTTGCAGATCGTAGACACGGACAAATATCTGTATATCATGACATACAGCTTTCCATGCACGACAATTTCAATTGCAGGGAAACAGGCAGGCATGGCGCAAGGAAGCAACACCGCATCAAGCCTGTTGTGGGAAGTCAAGCGGCTGCTTGAAGAGTGTGAGAATCTGCCGCAAGTTCTCCTTATGGAAAACGTGCCACAGATTCATAGTAAGAAGTTTATACCGTATTTTCAGGAATGGCAGGATTTCTTAGTATCAGTCGGATATCATAATTTCTGGCAGGATATGAATGCTGAAAATTATGGTGTGCCGCAGCACCGTGTACGGACGTTTATGGTGTCTCTGCTGAACGGCGGGTATACATTTCCGGCACCGTCAGAGCCGAGCGGATGCATTGCGGATATTATGGAGAACGATGTTGACGAAAAATTCTATATCAACAACGAAAAGTCAAAAGCGTTTTTAGACAAGTTGTTACTGGTGGGGAGGCTTGAATAACAATGTTAATCACTGAATTCACAGCCCTGACCGGCATCCACCCGAGTTGGGCGCTCTGGGAGGTTATCAACAACGCTTACAACGAGAGCCAGCTCGATAAGCACGAATGGTGCCGGGCATATATCGGGAACAAGAACGGTATGGCGTACACGATCGCACGTCTTGCCGATGAAGAACAGGCAAAGCGAGAACAGGCGCTGGAACAAGCACACAAAAAGGAGCTGGAGGATGCTCGCAGTGAGATCGCCAACCTGACGGAACAGCTTAGGAAAGCGGAAGCGCAGCTTGATCGGGATGCGGGTTGGCACCCTGCGAAAGACATTGGTACAAATATGTCAGAGCAGGAGTACCAGAGACTGGCAGAGGACACCGCACCTATGCAAGAAACCTATGCAATCAAGCGCATTGCAAGCACATGGGGCTTTCAGGAGGACTGCATCACCCTTGTGGATACAGTGGAGACCTACGAGGTCAATAAACACCACAAGTGCCGTGTCAGCGGCACTTATAACCGGCTGCCAATCTGGGCTGCAACGGATTGGAACTATATCCGCTTTGACGTCTGCGGCAACCAGTGGGAGATCGTGGACGGCGAGCTGATGCCCTACTATGATTGAGAGGAGACAAAGTATGCTCAAAATGAAAACCTGCGGGACAGTTGTCGAAGTTGAGGCGGAAGGGACATTGCAAGACCTCCTTAATGAATATTCCCGCATGACTTCCTCGTTGGCACACAATTTTCTGCAACCTTGCAACACAGAAAGCGAATACGATCGCGTAGCTGGAATGATGTTAAGTGCGTTTTGCACCGGTATGAAGCGAGCAACGGACAGGCGCAGAGAAGAGGTCTCACACGAAAGCACTGAGTAAGAGGAGTACAGAATGATTAGAGCTGAACGAATCAAAGAAGCTGTCACTGTCCCGATGGCAGCCGAATATTATGGATTGCGTTCCTCACGTCAAGGCTTTTGCTGTTGCCCTTTCCATGCTGAGAAAACACCGTCTTGTAAGTTGAACAAAGAATACTTCTATTGTTTCGGCTGTCAGGAGCATGGGGATGTAATTAACTTGGTTGCTCAGGTTCTTGACGTGTCTGTTGGCGAAGCTATGCGGCAGTTAGAGAACGATTTTCACATTGCTCCAGAAAGCAAGCCCTCAAAAGAACGCATTATGAAAAAGTGCGAAAAGCGAGACGAGAACGCCGAATACCGTGTGTTGAACAGGTATTATAAACGGCTGAAAAGGTATCTTGCAGAAAACGCGCCCCAGTCAAGCGAAGAAGAATTGGACGAGCTTTTTGTTTATGCTCAGCAGCACATTTCGTTTGCGGAGTATCTTTTGGAATCGTTTGGGCGAGAAGATGTACAGCAAGAAGTTAAACGGATAGAGTTTGAATCAAAGGAGCTGGATGCAATTGAAAAAATGCGGCGCATTGCCGGGTAGCCTATGGTGCGGAACGCCACGAACGCAGGATATAGTATATTCTATTTGGGGGGGGCGCACCAACGCTACACGCAAGAGACTACAAGGGGGCGATAGCCGTTTTGATTGGTACAATGGGCACACACGAAACAGACCGTGTATACAGCATGGACGAACGTAGCAGAACGTTAAAGGCAACGGATTACAAAAAACCCGTGAGGTTAGCAGAAGTGAAAAAAATCGGAAATTGGCTTGGGCATAACGGCGGCAATTTCGCCGGTGCGGTATTTGATAAAACCGAATCAGCCCCTACGTTGCGAACACCAACAGGCGGGAACACACAAGTTAGCGTGATTACGGAGGCGGGGGGGGCAATACCGGGTGCGAAGATTAACACCAAAGGAATACTGGCGGCTCATGGGTATCCCAGACAGCGATTTTGAGAAAGCGGCGGCAGTCAATTCAAACACGCAATTATATAAACAAGCTGGAAACGGCATTGTTCTGAACTGCCTTGTGGCGATATTCAAGGAACTTCTAAATTCACGGCGAATTAACAATTTGTAAAAAAATATGTGCTATAATAGCACATATGGAGGTGATCTTATGCCAGAAGGTATTCGGTTCAAAGTGACGGAAGAAGAATACAAATTCTTCCACCGGTACGCATATTCAAAGGGTACGGACTTAGGAAGCCTGTGCTGTGAGCTGCTGCATAAGGCGGCACAAGCGGACGGTTTCACGGAAGAAAAAGCAAGCGGAATCCCACTGACCTATGCGACCCCGGCGGGGCAGGCGGCAAGGCGCGGTGAGGAAAAGCGAAAGGCGGAGGGCAGACCACGCAAGAAAGCCCCCCGAAAGGCTGTTGGAATCTATGTAGAGAAATCAAAGTATGAATTTTATAAGGCGTTCGCCAAAGAACATGGTATTTCATTTGCCGAACTCGTGCGCCGTGCGGTGTATTACAGCATGGAAAAGCATGGATTTGACCCGGACGACCCATATTTAAAGAATTAAAAATAGTCCCTGCCGGAAAGGAGAAATCGGCAGGGACTATTCAGGAGGTATGCAAAATGACAACCAACACTTATAGTATACCATGCAAAGAAGAAAAAGTCAAGTGCGTTTTCTATGGACGGTATAGCTCGGCAGCTCAGACGGAACAGTCTATTGAGGGGCAAAGAACGGTCTGTGCTGAGTATGCAGAACGTGAAAATATGTGCATCGTAGCTGAGTATACGGACAGAGCGAAGAGCGGCACATCAGACCGCCGCCCTGAATTTCAGCACATGATAAGCGACATAGAAAGCGGCAAAATTGATACGCAAGCCGTGCTTGTCTACAAGCTGGACAGGTTTGCCCGGAATCGGGCAGACAGTGCAATCTATAAGCGCAAGCTGAAGGAAATGGGTATCCGTGTTATTTCAGCGACTGAGCCGCTGACAGACACCCCGGAGGGCATTATTCTTGAATCTGTGTTAGAGGGTATGGACGAGTATTACAGTATGGAACTCGCCCGGAAAACGCGCAGGGGCAAAGAAGAAAGCCTGAAAAAAGGATATTTCATCAACTGGAAAGCTCCGTTTGGCTATTCTGTCGCTGATCGGGAGCTAATCATCAATCCGGTTGATGCGGAAGCTGTTCGGGACATATTCAACCGCTATGCCGAAGGACAGCCACTAAGCAGGATAGCGAAAGACTACAAGGAGATTATTCCTTCCAAATTCTGGGACGGCGGTATTATTAGCCGAATACTGCATAATCGCATTTACATAGGCGAGTATCGGTATGGAACGCATGATACAATTGGAAAAGTTCCGGCTATAATTGATACAGACTTGTTTGAGAGAGTGCAAGCATTGCTTGCCGAGTCGCTGAACAAGCAACGAAAAAGGCAGGGGCAATATGAATACCTTCTTACTGGGCGGTTCTGGTGTGAAAAATGCCACAAGCGCATACGCGGTTCACAAGGCTCAACAAATAAAACGCATTATTACCGATGCCCTAATTGCGGACATCACCAGAGAGCTGATGAAGTTCATAAAAGAGTGTTCCAAGCATTGTCTGAGCGGTTTAATGATAGCGTAGTTGAAGAAGTGGCACAGGCTGCGTATGAGCAGTATCAGGAATGTGCTATGCCAGACACAGAGCTTGTGCTACAGGCGCAGCTTGACAGCATCAATGAAAAGCTCGATAATGCAACTACGGCAATTTTGAACGGGCTGTATAATCCTGTGCTTCATGCGAAAATTGAGAATCTGCAAGCACAAAAGGAGAGCCTTGAAGAAAAAATGCAAACAGCAACAAAAACAAAAAAATACACGCTAACGCAGTTTAAAACCGCATTAACGCATATTGCCCAGAATCCGCCAGCTCAGATGCTGAAACTGTTCGTTTCATATGTTGTGCGGCGAAATGATGATTTAATTATTTGCATTGATTTGAGTGGCGAAGGTAATCATAGCGAGGTAGGGTGGGAGGAGTTGTCTATGATTGTAGGAATGTCAAACCTCGCAACCATAAACAACAAGCCGTGCATAATATTAGCCGCGTGAAAAAAATAGAGGAGTGCCGTTATGGCACTCCTCTTCATAGTATGACGGGCATGCCGTCAGTCTGTGGTGAAAGTCCACGAGGGGCGTAGTTGCCGACGAACCCCAAAGCGACTCCCAAGGTTTGTATCGTGAGGTGCAGGCGAGAAGAAGGGATAGCGAAATCGTAGCCTGACGAACAGGAACCTGATACAAGGCGTACATGGCGGATAAGCTGGCTATAGGCAGCGAAGTCCCAAAGGCAAACGTAACCCATGTGCGTAAATCAGACAGGTAGACGAGGAAAGACTGACGACTTATCCCGTGAGGTCTCACAGGTGTGGTGGGAAGAGTGCTTCCATAGCCGACATAGTAATAACGAACTGTGAGAAGTCAGCAGAAGCCATAGTAGGGGAAACCCGAAGGGCTGAACAATGTAACCGTGTAATCAAATGTATGCCCCACGGAATGCCTGACAGCAGGAAGGGCGAAACGTAAATGAGCAGATACTGCGCAACTTAGGGCGAATCCATGGGAACGGAAAGGAGAGAGCACACAAAGCAATGTCAGAGTTGTTGGAAAAGATACTGGACAGGAACAACATGAATGCAGCCTACAAGCGCGTTGTTGCAAAGAAAGGCGCGGGCGGAGTAGACGGCGTAACAGTGGAGGAACTCTTTGACTATATCAAGGAGAACTGGGAAGGTATCAGAGAGCAGATCCGGCGAAGGGAGTACAAACCTCAGCCGGTCAGAAGGGTAGAGATCGACAAACCAACTGGTGGAGTGAGAAAACTCGGAATTCCAACAGTCATGGACAGAGTTATTCAGCAGGGCATTGTGCAGGTGATAAGCCCGATGTGTGAGCCGCTGTTTTCGGAATGGAGCTATGGGTTCAGGCCGAACAGAAGCTGTGAAATGGCAATCAGGCAATTACTTGTCTACCTGAATGAAGGATATGAATGGATCGTAGACATAGACCTGGAGAAATTCTTTGACAACGTGCCGCAGGACAAGCTTATGAGCCTTGTTCATAACATCATTCATGACGGCGACACAGAATCATTGATCCGGAAGTATCTGAAAGCAGGAGTTATGACAGAGCAAGGCTATGAGGCGACAAACCTCGGCACACCGCAGGGTGGAAATCTGTCGCCGCTTTTGTCCAATATTATGCTGAATGAACTGGATAAGGAACTCGAAGCAAGAGGACTCAGGTTTACTAGGTACGCTGATGATTGTGTAATTGCAGTCAGAAGTGAAGCCAGTGCCAAAAGGGTCATGCGGACGGTGACGGACTGGATTCAGAGGAAACTGGGGTTAAAAGTCAACATGACAAAGACTCACATCACAAGACCGACAAAGCTGAAATATCTTGGTTTCGGATTCTACAAGGACAGCAAGGCGAAGGAGTGGAAGTGCAGACCGCACAAGGACTCTGTAGCCAGATTTAAAAGCAAACTCAAGAAGCTGACTTGCAGAAAAATGCCCGGTAAAGCATCCGACAAGATCGGAATGATAAACCGGGTAATCCGAGGATGGATCAACTATTATGCTCTTGGCTCTATGAAAACAGCAATGGCAAAAATCGACGCACACTTGCGAACCAGATTCAGAGTAATGATCTGGAAGCAGTGGAAAGTCCCGAAGAAGCGGCAACGGGGATTGCAGAAACTTGGAATTGGAAAAGACCTTGCGAGACTGACTGCATACTGCGGTGACCGCTACTACTGGGTTGTGACTAAGACCTGTGTGGTAAGAGCAATTTCCAAAGAAGTGCTTGCAAAAGCGGGGCTTGTGAGTTGTCTTGACTACTACAATGAGCGTCATGCTTTGAAGTTATGTTGAACCGCCGTATGCCGAACGGCATGTACGGTGGTGTGAGAGGGGGCTTAATTGCCCCCTACTCGATTGTGGAACAACTTTTCCGTTACGCTCCATGATGCTTTGGCACAGATGTTCATTTGCTTCTGCCAGCTACAAACAACTTTGAAATCATCAGGCATATTATATTCGCTGATATAGCACGGGTTTTCCCTCGCCCATGAATAAAATGCACCATAGTCAAACTTCTGCTTTCCGTATTTTCTTGTGTTGCGATACGGTATATCGCAGTAAACGATTGCCCCTGTAGGAATCTGGACTTCCCTGTAATCGCAATTCAGTATTTCAATACTTTGCAGTCCTTCAAGGCTTTGCAACCTTCGCAATCTTTCAAGGCTTTGCAACCTTCGCAGACGTTCAAGGCTTTCATACGCCCCCCCGCATTATGCAGCGCCTTTTTCAATGGCTCGATTTCACGGCTATATGCGTAATCTTGCAAATTGTTTCCAAAGCTAAAGCATATAGCTACATATGGGTCGGAGTTTTTCAGCCGGTGGAAATCTTCACGGCTTATCCACCTTGTTTCACCCGAAAACTCTCCGTTCACAGCCATTCTGAATCCTTTAGCTACCAAAGGATTCAGCTCGTTGTAAATTATTTTCCTCCATTTCCCAGATAATGCAGCACAATGCGTAATTGCTCCGCCGCCACCGAACAAATCCACAATCACATCACCAGACGGCAAAGCATCGATAATTTTCTGAGCAATTCTGTTTTTGCTCCCTTTGTATGGCATTCCATAATTCATATTTTCATCTCCTTTACAGCATTTTGTACAAATAGCAGCACTCTAATTTGTGCAAGTATACAAAAATACTCGTTGAGTGCATTTTTTATCAAAAAACGCTTGACTTTTGTACTCAATGGGTGTATACTATAATCAAGGCAAGAGAAAAACGCCGAAAAAGGCAGGCGTTTGTAATTGCTAAATAAATAATGAAAGAGGTAATAATCATGATGAACAACAAACTTATGGCGTTGGTACTCAGTGAAAAGGATGCACACATGAGGAACGACATTGAAGTTGCATTCCGCAGCACCCGCACAGGTGTTACAGCATCTTTCAGGGCTAATCTCGGTGCCAATCGCGTTGGCACTACTGAGTATGCGCACATCACAACAAAGGCTTTCCACCGCATCCAGAGTGCGGAAAGCATCATTAAGGCACTCAGGAGCGACAGCAGGCTCTACGATTAAGGAAATTCTGATTATGGATTACAACTATTACATTACACTTATCGGTGAGTATATCAACGCTGGGCGCTCTCAGGAGCGCTTCAGCGCTGAGATCGGGTTCCCAGAAAATGCGCCTGACGAAGAAAACTTTGTGAAAGCAATATCAATTATTGCTGCCGCGGCTGACAATAACATGGCACTACTCGTTGAGCTTTCCGGGTTAAGCCTGTCAAACTTTTCAAGAAAATTCCTGATCCCGTACCGCTCATTGCAGAACTGGGTATCAAGTTCGAG
>Ga0326513_10000535_pt1 | contig 32360 bp, 31 predicted proteins | sample 2_2465_0518_D_FD_203654 | JGI IMG/M metagenome (GOLD analysis project Ga0326513, IMG submission 203654) | Bovine rumen microbial communities from UC Davis, California, United States - 2_2465_0518 | ecosystem: Host-associated > Mammals > Digestive system > Stomach > Rumen | place: USA...
TTATTTGTCAAGCACCAATGCCAAAGGACTGGTTCTATGTTTCGTGCGAAAAATGCAAAACTCGCGACCGAAATAATTATTACAAAAGAAAAAAGACCGCCGAGGCGGCCACCCCGAACGGTCAACATAAGAAAATATCTTAATTTAAGTATAGCGAATTATTCGCGGAAAGTCAAGAGAAATGAAAGCAAGAATTCCGATTAACAACAAACAGAAGCGCAGAATCCACGAAGAAATGAAACGCGAATATCAGAAAGTTGCCGAGCAGGAGCGGGAGGACATGACGCGGCGAATCTGTAAAACCATGATTTACTGTCTGAATAAAGAATTCGGATTTGGATTGAAACGATGTGCTCGAGCGTTTAAATCCTTTGCCGACCAGCTCGACCGAGCTAAAGACGATGAAGTCTACTGGGAGCACATTGACCGTGTTGTCATTGACCAAATGAAGCTGCCCTTTGAGCGTGATTATACAGAAAGGGGGAAGGCTGTATGATGGATTATAAAACGTTTTTAAAAACTAAGGAAGTTCGCATAATGCCGTCAGGCTTTTCGGTTGACGAAAACACATTAAACTCCTCGGCTTTTGATTGGCAGCGGATGGTAGTTGCGCAGAGCCTTAAAAGAGGAAAAGCAGCTTTGTTTGAGGATTGCGGACTCGGGAAAACACTTCAACAGCTTATGTGGGCTCAGGAAGTCAGCAAATATAACAATCAGCCCGTTTTGATTTTAGCACCGTTAGCGGTATCTCTCCAGACAAAAAACGAAGGCGAGAAATTCGGCATAGAGGTTAATGTGTGCGAAACTCAGGCAGACGTCAAACCCGGCATTAACATCACCAATTACGAAAAGCTCGACAAATTCGACGTGCGGCTGTTCGGCGGCGTCGTGCTCGACGAATCGTCAATCCTAAAGTCCTACATGGGTAAGACAAAGCGTATGATTGTCGATAAATTCTCCGACACGCCTTATCGACTCGCATGCACAGCGACACCGGCGCCAAATGATTTGATGGAGCTTTTAAACCACGCTGAATTTTTGGGTATTATGAAATCGTCTGAGGCGCTGGCTATGTGGTTTATTGCGGACCAGAGCGAAAGCGGAAAGTACCGTCTTAAAGGTCACGCTGAGCGTGATTTTTGGCAGTGGGTGAGCTCATGGGCGGTGTGTATCAGTAAGCCGAGCGACATCGGCTACAGCGACGAGGGCTACGATTTGCCGCCGCTTTATGAAACCGATGAAGTTGTCGGAAATTCCGACAGCATAACAGCATTTACAGATATCGCCCGTCAGCTCGACATGTCCGCAACAGGCTATCACAAAGAGCGCCGCAACACCCTAAAGGCGCGGTGCGAAAAAACCGCCGAGATTGTCGGCAGCGATAACGACCAGCATGTTATTTGGTGCGGCATGAACGATGAAGCGGACGAGCTAAGGCGCCTGATTCCCGAGGGCGTCGAGATTCGCGGCAACGACAAAGCCGAAAAAAAAGAACAGGCGGCAATGAATTTTATACAAGGAAAAACGCGCGTGCTTATTAGTAAACCTTCTATCTTCGGTTACGGCTTGAATTTTCAGAATTGCCATAAGGCGACCTTTTGCGGCATGGACTACAGCTTTGAAAGTTACTATCAGGCAGTGCGCCGTTTTTACCGCTTTGGTCAGACAAGCCCTGTTGAGATTACGCGTGTTCTCGGCGCGACCGAGCTGAACATCTTGAAAACCATCAACCGTAAAGCAGATATGAAATCGCATATGCAGCACTCTATGGCTGAAGCTATGCGAGAGTTTCAAACAAAGAATAATACATCATTTCAGCTCGATTTGACCGAAAAAACCTACGATATGCCCGTGTGGCTGAAAGGAGCATAATGGAAGATAAATTAAAACCGGTAATTACCGACAAATACGCGCTGTATAATGGCGACTGCGTAGACGTGGCGCGGACTATCCCCGACAACAGCGTTCATTTTGAAATCTTTTCGCCGCCGTTCGCCAACCTCTACATCTACAGCGACGATTTGCGCGATATGGGAAACTGTAAGAACACGGACGAGTTTTTTCAGCAGTTCGATTACCTGATTCCTGAGCTGCACCGCATTTTGATGAATAACCGCCTATGTGCTGTTCATTGCAAGAATATCGTCAAGTACAAGGGCAGAGACGGAGTTAGTGGCTGGAGCGATTTCAGGGGCGATATTATCCGGCATTTTGAAAAGTACGGTTTTCAATATCATTCCGAGGTCGTTATATGGACAGACCCCGTCCTTGAAATGCAGAAAACCAAAACACAGCGGTTGTTATACTGCCAGCTTCAGCGCGACGCGAGCTGCACAGGTATCGGAATGCCCGAATATTTGGTGATTTTCAAAAAGTGGAGCGAGGGCGATACACAACCGATTAAACACTTCAAATCCGAGGTGGACGCCGCGCAAAAGCAAGGCAGCGCCGAACAGGTGATTGACCTTGAAACGTGGCAACGCTACGCCTCGCCTGTGTGGTTCGACATTAAGCGAACCGACGTACTTAACGCTCGAATTGCGCGAGACAGTAAGGACGAAAAACACATTTGCCCGTTGCAGCTCGAGGTGATTCGCCGAGCGGTCAAGCTATGGAGCAATCCGGGCGAAATCGTCTTTTCGCCGTTCGGCGGAATTGGCAGCGAACCGTATATAGCACTTGAGCAAAAGCGTCGCGCCGTTGCCGCCGAGCTCAAGCCGTCCTACTTCGCCCAAATGACTGCTAACTGTAAAGAAATTTGCGACGCAAGTCGGCAAATGACACTATTCGATTTCTAAGGAGTAAAGCTATGTGCGAATACTGTTTACAATCAAAATGCCCTCCGCCGTGCCCTAATTTCGAGAGCGAAAACAGAGTTGTCGGAACCTGTTCCGTTTGTGGGCAGGAGATTTATGATAACGAATATGTTTACCGCATGTCGGATGATGAAGCAATTCATTGTGATTGCGCCGAGAGATTTACTCTTGAAGAAATCTTTGATTTGCAGGACATTAATGTTGACAGGCCTGTTTTAAGCACGGGCGTTTCTATCAGAGAGCTTTATAATGCTGTCGGTGTTAATATTTCTCAATCTTTTAGAAATCAGGACATTGACGCGGAAACTGTTTTTGAAAATCTGAATATAGAAAAACTCAGGGCGGAGTATTGAAATGAACGAATTTAAAAACGGTGTTAATTGGTATGCGATTTATGCCATTAACCCTGAAAAATGTAATGTAAAGTTTCCCGAAGGTAAGATAAGCTGCGGCAGGTGCGAGCAAGCCTATGCGGATAGTTTAGGACGACCTAAATGCAGGTTAGCGCAAAGGTTGATAGACCAACCTTTATATTATCCCGAATTGCCAAGTTTCTGCCCGCTTGAGCCAACCGGGGAAATCATCGGAAATCAACCAAAGGAGGATTGAATTATGGGAATCCCTGTTTTGATTATGGGAGAGAGCGGAAGCGGAAAAAGCACCTCTCTCCGTAATTTTAAGAAAAGCGAAATCGGGGTTATCAACGTAGCCTCAAAGCCTTTGCCATTTCGTACCGACATTAAACCATATAACATTAGTCAGCGTGCAAAGCAAAAAGGTGTGGACAGATACGCTTTGATTAAAAACGCGCTGAAAAGCGAGAGTAAATCATACGCCATCGATGACAGCCAATATTTAATGGCATTCGATAGCTTTGACAAAGCGAAAGAAACCGGCTATGGAAAATTCACTGATATGGCAGTTAATTTTGAACGGCTGATTGAATTTGTGATTAACGACTTGCCCGAGGATAAAATTGTGTATTTCCTTCATCACACGGAAACTACCGACTATGGCAAAATCAAAATGAAAACTCTCGGAAAAATGCTTGACAATCAGCTCACGGCAGACGGTTTGTTTGCAATTGCGTTATTATGTGTGACTGACGGCAGTACACATAAATTTATCACGCAATCAGACGGCACCACGACGGCAAAATCGCCGATGGGCATGTTCGATTTGGAAATTGATAACGATTTGAAAATTGTGGACACCACAATCAGGGAATACTATAACATCTAAGAAAGGATTTTAAACTATGATTCCAAGATACAACGGCGCTCAGGCGCAGAAAATGACAACTAATACAGCTCTTCCGGCAGGCGGTTATGTTGCTAAAATTCAGGGGGCGAAGGTTGAAGATTATTCGTGGGGAAGCGTGCTTGTTATCGCTTTTGATGTAGCTGAGGGCGAGCACAAAGACCATTTCCGCAAGCAGTTTGAGGAGAACACCGACCCCAACAGAAAATGGAAGGGTACCTACAGAATTACCATACCCAATGAAAAATCACAGTATTTTACCTCAGAAAAACGCTCATTTGACAATCTTATCTACGTGCTTGAAGCAAGCAACCCCGGCTATCATTTTGACTGGGAAGAAAGGAACCTTAAAGAAAAATACTTCGGTGCTCTTGTCCGCAATAAGGAATTTAAAGCTGATGACGGAAAAATCTTGCAGACAACCGAATGCGGCGGCTCTACGGACATTCAATCCATCCGTGACGGCAGCTTTAAGCCGCTTAAGGACAAGCTCCTGAATAATGGTTCGGCAAACAACAATTCATCCGCAAGCTCAAATTTAAATGAGTTTTTAGATGATGATTTACCGTTTAATTAATTATGCATCCATTTGAAATAGATGAAACGCTGAAAACGCTGACAGTTTTAGTTGACACAAGGGAACAGCCCACCATGCGCTACCGCAAAAGGCTCAAGGCAATGGGCGTTCCCTTTGAACGCAGAAAGCTTGATTTTGGTGATTATTCCGCAAAGGTAATTTTACCAACCAATGACGAAATAAGCCTACAGGAAGCCGTATGCATTGAAAGAAAGATGAATATTGACGAGCTTTGCAATTGCTATTGTCAGGGGCGCAAGCGATTCACAAAGGAATTTGACCGAGCAAAAGAAAAAGGCGCTAAAATCTATCTTTTGATTGAAAGCGGTAGTTGGGAAAGTATTTACAGCGGTAGATATCGCAGTCTGATGAAGCCCAACGCTCTTACAGCAAGCGTTTTGGCTTGGCTTGCCCGGTACAACTGTCAAATTATATTCTGTCATCCTGATTCGACAGGAAGATTGATTAAGGATATTCTATACAGAGAAATGAAAGAGAGGCTTGAAAAACAACTATGAATTCATTAAGCGGCTTTATCAAGCTTCATCGAAAACTGGTTGCTTGGGGCTGGTACCAAGATTGCGTTGTAAAATGTTTGTTTCTTCATTTGCTATTGACTGCCAATTTTAAGGCAACCAGATGGCAAAACAGAGAGTTACAGGAAGGCCAAGTTGTTGTAGGATTGAAAAATTTAGCGAATGAGCTTGGCTTTTCTGTTCAGCAAATTAGGACTGCAATAAACAAGCTGAAATCAACAAACGAAATAACAATCGAAGCAACAAACAGATATTCCGTGATAACTATAGTAAATTGGCGTGAATATCAATCAGACGGAATACAAAACAACAAGCAAAACAACAAGCAGAATAACAAACAATCAACAAACAATCAACAAACAATCAACAAACAAATAACAAACAATCAACAACAGCGTAAGAATGATAAGAATGTAAAGAATGGTAAGAAGAGAGAGAATAGGGGCGCTCTCACAGCCCACGGCACCTTCAAAAATGTTCTTTTGTCGGACGTTGAGTTGTCGGAATTGAAAAGACAGTATCCGGATGATTATGAAACGAAGATTGAACGGTTATCGGTTTATTTGGAGAGTTCGGGGCGGACATACAAAAATCATTTCGCAAAATTGATTGAGTGGCTAAAGGAAGATGTTAAGCCTGAACCTGAAAAGAAATCATATGACATCAACGAGCTCGAAAAAATTGACACGCTGGATTTTATTGAGTGAGGTAGAAAATGGCGACAAAATGTACACACTGCGGCAAACAGTTTGATAAACCATCTATTCGTAAATGTCCGTATTCGGTAAAAGGTAGCGCTGTATGCTTCTGGTGTTGTAAAAACAATTGCCATTATGCCGAATGGGTAGGAATCGGAATGATACGATGTACATACCAACGAAAGAAAGAACGACAGGAGGAACAACCATGATAGCATTTTTAATCATCGGATTTATAGTCGGAGCAGCGTCCGGTCTGACAATCGGCGCAGCGCTGAACGCTGAGAAACGAAGCGACAGTAATAAGAAAAAGGAGGAAAAAGAAGAATGAGAGAGATTCTTTTTCGCGGTAAGCGGATTGATAATGATGAGTGGATTACCGGTATGCCATGGATTTTTTCATCGCCTGTCAAAAAAGCATTAATTGTATCTGCTATGGGACTGGTTGGAGAAGATGATGGTATTTCAAGATACTGCGAAAGCGATGAAGTGTATCCGGAAACTATCAGTCAATTTACCGGTGGAGTGGATAAAACAGGTAAGAAGATATTTTCTGGTGACATAATCAAGACATATTGTCCTGGATTGCCAGTTTATACCCATATTATTAATTTCTATCCTGAGCATATGGCATTTATGGCGCGTTGTATAGAAACGAACACAGTTAATTATCTCTGCGATATCAGACAATCAGCTATGCTAATTGTTGGAAATATTTATGATATAAAGAAAGGTGAGGAACTATTATGACATTAGACAATGAGATTACATTTTTAGACGCTTTGTTGTGGGCACAAAAAGGTGAGAGTCCTTCTAAAGCAATTGAAAATCAAGAAAAACGAGGACAGCAGATGGTGGTTGAATATAGCCGACTTCCTAAAGCCACAAATCACTGTTCAAACATGCGTCCTAAGCGTGATGATTTTGAATTCACGAAAACGCAATACGAAAAAATGGGTATCAAAATCATAGATGAATATGATGACCTATTTTGGAATGTTCAGTTGCTGGGTGGCTGGAAAATCGAAGCTACAACTCACCCGCTGTGGAATGATTTGATTGATGATAAAGGTAGAGTTCGTGCAACATTCTTCTACAAAGCTGCGTTTTATGATAGAGATGCTTTCATCAATTTTAATACAAGGTACACAGCTTACATTGACTACACAGATGACTATCCAGAAATCGACGACGAAGGATGGCCTAAATCGCATATCATCGGTCGTGTAAAGGATTGTAAAGAAATTATCTATTCTACTGCAGTTAAAGACTTATTTGGTGACTACCACATGCAAAACAAAGTTAAAGAGACCGTTGGGGAAGAACTGGAAAACTATATGGCTGAGCACTATCCCGATTACAAAGATGTAAATGCTTATTGGGATTAATGTAGTTGAGGAAACTATTTTTGACAATCTCGAGCTGTTGGGGGTGGAAAAATGAGAGAGATTCTTTTTCGCGGGAAATGTAATGAGACCTGCAAATACAAGGGTCAGTGGATTGAAGGCTTTTATGGAGAAGATGACGGCAAACCTATTATCGTGCGCAGCACCGGTCCTGGATTCGGCTATTTTTGCGAGCCGAATTCCATCGGGCAGTACACCGGCTTGACCGACAAGAACGGATTGACAAAGATTTTTGAGTATGATATAATAGATGCAAACGGAAGAAAGGCAGGAAACTATTATGAAAACTCAAACTTACTCAAAGACGGAACTTGTTTGCTTGTTGCAAGAATGGGTACAAAAGAATGGTCACGTTCCGAGCAAGAGGCAATTAAACGCGGATGCAAATATGCCGAGTGATATGGCATATCGAAAAGCTTTTGGAAGTTGGGGGAATGCGTTAATCTATTGTGGATATAATGTTGCAAAACCATTCCCAAGTGAAAAATGTAGAGTGGCTGCCGGAAATGCCAAAAGAGGGAAAAAAGGAGAAGATGCCGCAAATTGGAAAGGTGGAAAGATTAAAAGCAAATTTGGTTATATTCTTATTTGGGATTCTGAATATAAACGATATGTTCCTGAACACAGAAAAATCATGGAAGAATATTTAGGCAGAAAATTGTTAAGTAACGAAGATGTTCACCATATAAACCGTATTAAAGACGATAATAGAATTGAAAATTTGCAAGTTATAAGTCATTCTGAACACACACTTTTACACGAGAAAGAAGATAAAGTAAAGCACATTTGCAAATCAGGCAAAAAGTGCCTATTTCCTGATTGCGAAACAATAACAAACAGTAAATACGGATTATGTGCAAAACATTATAGAAGACAATGGGGTAGACTTAAAAACGGAACAATAAGTGATATGCATGATTTTTCTCAAAGCAAAAGAAAACATTCAGACGAAACAAAAGAAAAATTGCGAGAATGTGCAATTAAGCAAAGAAGAATTAACGGCAAATTTGCAAGCAACGTCCACGATAACCCAGAACTGTTGGAGGTTAAGAAATGAGCGTGATAATTAAGGGGATGAAGCTGCCTAAAAATTGCGACAACTGCGATTTGATTCAATTCGATGATGAAGAACTTGAAGCGCACTGCCCTTTATCACCGTATTACAGGTGGTGCGGTACACCACCAGATTACAGACCAGAAGGATGTTCACTCGTTGAAGTCCCCACGCCGCACGGCAGGCTGATTGAAGAACCAAGAGCGATATATTATGGAGGATTATGTCAAGTTGCCCCTAATGATGTTCATGGGATAACAAGATATTTTATTGAACAAATTCAAAAACTTCCAACCATCATCGAAGCGGAGGTGAGCGAGTAATGGCAAGTTGTAATGATTGTTTACACGTTAAAATATGCCAAAAGACAAGAATAATGGACCCGACGCATAACTACGCCATAGAGTGTAACGACTTCAAAGACCGCTCCCGATTTGTGGAGCTGTCGCATGCGGAATGGATTGTAGAAGAAGATATGTACGGTGAACCTGTTTATTGCTGTTCTAATTGCAATGAACGTTTTGCTTTAGCGGAAGGAACTCCGACCGATAATTGTTATTTTTACTGCCCAAATTGCGGTGCCGAAATGGCCGAACAGGCGTTGAAGGAGCGTGAAGAAAATGCCCGATAAACTTCTGACATACGAAGGAGCATTGGTCGAGTTGAATCGTCTGAACTCTACCGAAAGGCTGCCGGTCAATGAGCATAATTTAAAAGCTGCGGTTGCAGTGGCACGAGCGGCGATTTTGAAGCAGATTAAGCGGAAGCCGGTAGCGGAAGGTTCTGACGATATGGACTATTATTTGTGTCCACAGTGTAAGAACCCTGTAGGAGACATCGCTGATTTGTACGAACAAAACAAAAGCAGTCGTTTTTGCAGAAAGTGCGGACAAGCTTTGGATTGGAGCGGCTGATTAAAAACACCCACAACAGCACCGCACCTCTGCTGTTCAATAAAATTATAACTCAAAATACACAATTTCACTTGTTTACAAATTTTTGCCGTGCAAAAATAATCCCTCGGTGCGGCGAGGGGAAGGGAGGGCTTGAAGTTCATGGCAACAAACTGGAGCGATGTTTATGTTAAATGTCCGTTCTTTAAATCCGAAAAAGCAAATGACCTCAGCTGTGAAAACATTATAAGCGGCGGGGTGAGCTGCCGGCATAGATTTGCGACGAAACGAGACAAAACCCAGCATATGGAGCGGTGTTGCTTTTCGCGCTACAAAAAATGCGTGTATTACCGCGTTTTACTTTCTGAAAAATATAGCAATGAGCTCTCTGGATGATTCAGGGAGCTTTTTTCTGTGGGTTAGATAAAATATATCCTTCTATGTAAAATAATCATAGGAGGTGATTCCGTGGCGAAAGGTAAGTTTCAAAAGTGGTTGGAGCCCGACAATTTAATACTGCTTGAAGGGTGGGCACGTGGCGGACTCACCGATGAACAAATCGCTAAAAATATGGGAGTCAGTGTAGCTACGCTCTACAACTGGAAGTCGAAATATTTTGAGATTTTAGAGGCCTTAAAAAAGGGCAAAGAGGTTGTTGACTTCGAGGTGGAGAACGCGTTGCTTCAATCGGCATTAAACGGTAATGTGACGGCACAAATATATTGGCTCAACAACCGCAAGCCGGAGCAATGGAGAAATAAACCAAAAGATAACACGGTTGACCATACAGTTACCGTTGTATTTGAGGACGAGGAAGTGGAGAGCTATGCGAATTAATTTCCGCGTTCCGTCACCGAAACAAAAACTGTTCTTAAATGACACACACCGGTATGTTGCCTACGGCGGGGCGCGCGGCGGCGGCAAGAGCTGGGCGGTACGCGTCAAGGCGATTCTGCTGTGCTTATACTGGCCGGGAATCAAGGTGCTGATTATGCGTCGGACGTTCCCTGAATTGGTACGTAACCATATCAACCCACTTATGCTTATGTTGGCAGGCGTGGCGCATTGGAGCGATAAGAAAAAGACCTTTGCCTTTCCGAACGGCAGCACCATACAGTTTGGATATTGCCAGTACGACAGGGATTTAGGGCAGTATCAAGGCGCAGAGTATGACATTATTTTTATTGACGAGGCGTGTTTGCTGTCTGAGTATCAAATCAAAGAGATAACTGCCTGTAATCGTGGAGTGAATAATTTTCCAAAGCGAACTTATTATACGCTGAACCCGGGCGGACAGTCTCACGGATATTTTAAACGGCTGTTTATCGACAAGAATTATGAGCCCGAGGAAATACCTGAAAACTATTCTTTTATTCAGTCTCTTGTGACTGACAACTACGCCTTGATGAAATCACAGCCGGAATACGTGCAGCAGCTCAAAGCGTTGCCGCCAAAGCTTAGGAAAGCTTGGCTTGAAGGCCGCTGGGATATATTTGAGGGAATGTTCTTTGAGGACTTTAGAACAACTGTTGACGAACAGAAAGCATTTGATATTGGACTAACCCCTGAACAAGCATTACAGTATCACCGTTTTACTCACGTGATTGAACCCTTTGACCCGCCTGCCGAGTGGCAATATTACCGCTCATATGACTTTGGTTATGGCAAACCGTTCTCGGTCGGATGGTGGGCTGTTGACTATGAGGGCGTTGCCTATCGAATTTTAGAGCTCTACGGTTGCACCGATACGCCAAACGAGGGCGTTAAATGGCAGCCTCACGAGCAATTTAAACGTGTCCGGGAGATTGAAGAATCACATCCATACCTGAAAGGACGTATCATCAACGGCGTTGCTGACCCGTCAATATGGGACGGCAGCCGTGGCGAAAGCGTATATGAAGCGGCAATAAAGCAAGGCATTGATTTTGTACCGGGAGTAAATGACCGTATTCCCGGATGGATGCAGGTTCATTATCGTTTTGCTTTTGACAAAATAGGCAAAGCTCAAATGTATTTCTTTAATACCTGCAAAGCCGCCATCCGTACGCTGCCCCTGATGATGTACGACGAACACAAGCCCGAGGATTTGGACACCACGCTGGAAGACCACGTTGCGGATGAAATACGGTATTTCTGCATGGCAAGGCCATTAAAGCCTATTGAGGCTAAAACAGAAACAAAGATAGCGTTTGACCCGTTGGATTTAATCAAGAAAGGAAGTTAAAAATGGCATTTGGAAGAAAAAAGAAAGCACAACAGCAAGCTTTGCGTTTAAAGAAAATGCAAAGCCCACCCGATAACCGTACGACATCTGATGTGTCTGCGGAATCGGAACAGGAGCCCGTTGCACTGCCAATTGACGCTCTGGCGGTCAGAGAAGCCACTCAGCGCCTAAAAAAATACAAGCAGGGCAAAATCAATCTGGAAAAGCGAATCGTGGCTAATGAGGACTATTGGAAGCTGCGCCAATGGGATTATATTGACAAGAATGTGGCTAAAGATAATCTGAAAATTAATACGGCGTGGCTTTGGAATGTAATTGCTTCAAAAAAAGCTGATATTATGGCGGGCTATCCTGAGGCGAATGTTCGTGCCAAGCGTGCTGACGATACAGAGGAAGCCCAGAAGTTAAAAAGCATTATACCGGTGATTCAGGAAGAAAACAACTATGAAAACACATATTCAGACTTAAGCGACGACCTTCTACACGTTGGCGGCTGTTGTGCGGGCGTATTCTGGGATGGACAACTCCACGGCGGCTTGGGCGACATCGTTGTAAAGGACATTGACATTTTAGAGCTGTTTTGGGAATCAGGTATTGATGATATTCAGGACAGTAAAGATGTTTTTAAAATCTCATATGTTGACAACGACTATTTGAAAGCTAAATATCCTCAGCTTGAGCACTCTTTGAACGGAAAAGGGCTTACCGTGACTAAATATCGCACAGAGGACAACATCGATTACGATAATAAATCCTGCGTCATTGATTGGTACTATAAGAAAACAATTGATGGGGGAAAGCAAATACTCCACTATTGTAAATATGTGGATGATGTGGTGCTGTTCTCGTCTGAGAACGAACCCGAAAAATATCCGGATGGATGGTATAAACATGGACGTTATCCGTTCCACACGGCCTCATTGTTTAAAATAAAGGGAAGTTTGTTCGGATATTCGTATACTGACATTGGCCGCGGAGACCAAAACGCAATTGATATTCTGACATCTGCCATTATTTCAAATGCAGTCGAGACATCTTTGCCTCGATACTTTTCGCGTTTAGGCGGCAATATCAATGAACAGGAGTTTGCCGACCATACAAAAAGAATCGTCCATGTGCAGGGCAACCTTGACGAAGCGAGTATTCGCGAGATTGGAAGCTCTCCACTGCCATCTTTTGTAGTGAATATGCGTGACCGCTTCGTTGAGGAAATGAAAGAGACGCTCGGCAATCGTGATGTTTCCAATGGCGGCTCTGTGTCCGGTGTAACTGCCGCGTCAGCGATAGCTGCTATGCAGGAGCAGTCCGGCAAGCTCTCAAAAGTTCACAACCGGACGATGTATAATTTGCACAAGCAGATAGTTGACACTGAAATTGAATTGATACGTCAGTTTTACGACGAGACTCGAGAATTTAGGCTGACCGGCGAGATGGGTGTTGATAGATTCGTTGAGTACAACAATGCAGGCTTGCAACCTAAAGTGCAACCAAGTATTGCAGGTATAGATATGGGATTGCGTTTGCCTTGCTTTGATATTGAAGTATCATCTGCCAAACAATCGCCGTATACAAAACTGGAGCAAAACGAGCTTGCCTTGCAGCTCTACAACGTTGGCGTGTTTTCTCCGCAAAACGCTGATATGGCGCTCGCTTTGCTTAAATTTATGGATTTCGACCACAAAGATGATGTTATGAAAATGGTGCAGCAGAATGGCACGATGTTCCAAAAATACCAACAGCTGCAAAAAGTGGCTTTCCAGCTTGCGCAAGCCTTGGGAGACCCGGCTATGACTGAACAACTCGCCCAGGCGATTTTAATCGATAACGGGCAAAATACGTCCGTTCCTTTTGCGGCTGACCCGAGCAATTTTGAGACGGCGAATAATGAACCATCACATATCACTAAAGCACGGACACAAGCGGAGCAATCCACACAATTATAAGGAGTACATATGTTAAAAATAACAGTTAATCCCAAAATATATGAATTAATATTTGAAGGGCACGCCGAAGCTGACGAAAAGGGGAAAGACCTTGTGTGCGCGGCGGCGTCCGGTTATCTTTATCAGCTGGCGCAAACGCTGAAAAGCTACAAAGGCATTGCGTTTCACAAAGAACCGCATATTGATATAGGTGAGAGTCGGTCAACGATAAGGTGCAAGCCTTACAGTCAGTATGCTCCTACAATTGGTGTTATCTATCAAACGGTTCTTAACGGTTTTTTGCTTTTGGCTGAAGCTTACCCCGAAAACGTTCAAGTTGAGATTAGCTCCTGAAAAGGGGCTTTTCTTTTTTTAAAAAGTTTTGGGTGTGGGTTAGAGAACCAAAAACGAACGCTTTAAAATGGGATTAAAGGGTCGCGACCTACCGCAGAATTTTTTAAGGAGAAGCTATGTTCTCAAACACATCATTAGTACCGATTAACCTACAGTTATTTGCTGACGGTGGCGCTTCTGCAGGAGCAGCACCGGGCGGCGAAGCTGCAACAGCCGGTACAGAAGCACAGGGAGAAAATCCATTTAGTGCCTTGAATATCCCCGCCAAGGCTAAGCACATCTTAGAGAAAATGCCTGGAGCTCAGGTTAAAGAAAAGGCAAATTCGGCTGAGAATACCGATGATAAAACAGACACAAACACCGGCGGCGAACCTTCCGGGGAAAAGAAAGAAACTAAAATCCCATTTTCGGAGCTTGTGAAGTCCGAAGATTACAAGCAGGAAGCGCAGGAGTATTTTGACAACCGAATCGGAAGAAGATTGTCGAAGTACAAAGGGATTGAAGATGAAAACCAGACAATGCGTGGCATTATTGATAAAATCAATATGCGCTATGGTATCAATCCTGAATCTGAGACATTTTTATCCGATTTTGCACAAGCAGTAGACAAAGATACGCGCTTGTATGAGGATGAAGCAGCCAATGCTGGAATGACAGTTGACGAGTTCGTAAAACTCAGAAACGCCGAGAGAATAATCGCTCAAAATAAAATTGACGAAAAGAACCGCCAGTATAACGAAATAACTCAGCGGCATGTCAATAACCTTATTCAGCAGGCAGAGGCGTTTAAAGAAAAGGTTCCGAATTTTGACATTCAAGCCGAAATGGAAAATCCACAGTTCAAAAAACTCGTTGACCCGCCCGAGCTCGGCGGAGTCGGACTTTCGGTAGAAAATGCTTTTAATGCTTTCCATCACAATGAGATTATGCAGGCTACCGTTGCTAATGCGGTAAAGCAAGCGTCACTCAACGCGTCAAATTCGGTTCAAACGAATATGAACCGTCCGCAAGAGAGTGGTTTAAATCCATCTCATTCAGCAATCACTAAGCTTGACCCATCAAAACTAAAGCTTAAGGATTTTAGAAAAATCTCTGAGGAGTTCCGTCGCACGGGCAAAAAACCCAATTTTTGACGACAGGAGAGATTTTAATGAGTAAACTGCACCTTAATTTGCAGCTTTTTGCAGATTATAACACAAACGTAACAACACAACAGTCAATGTCGCCGACAATGAAAACTTTTTATGATACGGCACTGCTCGAAAATGCTCGCGCAGTTCTTATCTTTGACCAGTTCGGCGACCATCAGAAGATGAAGGGCAACAAGGTTGAATGGAGAAAGTTCAACACATTTGCCAAGGCGCTTACGCCGCTTGTCGAAGGTGTTATCCCTGATGGTTCGACTTTTGGCATGAGCTATATTGAGGCAACCACTTCCCAGCACGGCGATTACACCACTGTATCCGACAGACTCGAGCTTGAAAGCTACGATGATGTTATCTATGGAGCAACCGAGGAGATGGGCGCAGCCGGTGGTGCAACCTTTGATACCTTGACGAGAAATAAGCTCATCGAGGGCAACAGCGTTATGTATGCACCTAAGAGCGATGGCACAGTCGTTACATCAAGAACGGCGCTTGACGCAACCTGCCTGATTACCCCGAAGCTTATCAATAAGGCGGCAACCTGGCTCAAGAAGAATAAAGCGCCGAAAATCGACGGCTATTATATTTGCTTGATTCATCCCTCTGTTGCAGAAGATTTAAGAGAGACCAACGAGTGGAAAGATTACCACAAGCATGACGATGTCGAGCCTATCTTCAAGGGCGAGATTGGCACGCTTCACGGCGTGAGATTCATTGAATCCACTGAGTGCAAGGTACATAAAGACGGTGCGCTTGCGACCTACGATACGCTGTTCCTCGGCTCTAAGGCGTACGGTATCATCGACCCCGAGGGCGAGGGTATGGAAATGATTGTCAAGGATAAATCCGTCATCGGCGGCCCTCTGGAGCAGTTCAGCACCATCGGTTATAAATTCTGCCACGGCGCCAAGATTCTCTATCAGGAGAGGCTACTCCGTTTGGAATCTTGTTCCTCTTATTCTGATGTGGACGAAGAAAATTAAATCAGGAGGTTAATAAAATGCCTAAGAAAACCGAAACAGCGGAGGCAACCGCAGCTAAAGCCGAAAACAAACCCGCAAAGGTGACGGTTATCTTGCCGAGCGACCCTCTTATTAGAGACGGTAACGGCAACACCGCCGAACAGCAGGAATTCTTCTCGGTTAACGGAAAAAACATTATTATCAAATGCGATGAACCTGTTGAAGTTGACCCGGAATTTGCTGAGGTTATCAACAACCGTGCAAAGGCAAGAAGAAATTCACAGAAGTTCATTAAAGAAATGGCTTTTAAAGATTCCAAGCCGCCTGAGGCTTGAATTGAGTAACCGGAAAGGAGGGCGCTTTTGTGCTCTCCTTTTGCTTTAAGGAGAAAAAAGATTATGGACAAAAACAAAATCACAATAGGCGAGGTTTTAAGTCTTGTTGATTCTATTAAGCCGAACACAAGAACGGAAGAAGAAAAGATTCTTTGGCTAAATAACATTGACCGCATGGTGTATGAAGAAATTATCAAAGCACATGAAGGATTTGAAACCGTCGAATTCAAAGGGTATAGCGCTGACACGCCACAATCGCAGGAGCTGCTTATCCCCAAGCACTATGGAGCTGAAGTATATAGGTTCTTCATTGAAATGCAGATTGACCTTGCCAATGCGGAATATAGTAAGTACAACACATCAATGCAGTTGTTTGATATGGCGTATAACAACTATGCACAAGCATACACGCGTGAGCATATGCCGCTGACAACCGCTACGTTTAAATATCCATATTCAGGGGGAATCGTCAATGCCTTTTAATTATCCGATAATTAACACGCCTGACGCGACAAGAGATTTTCAAGAGAGCTTTGCCGGATACAACCACAATCTGAAAATTGCCGATTCAGAATTCTATGAAATGAAAAACTTGACGGGTGATTATTATCCAATACTTTCTCCCCGGAAGAAACGCGAGGTTGTTCGGCAGATGGAAAAACCTCAGTGCATTTTCTGCAAAGACGCGCTGTGCTATATTGATGATAATCATCTTTATGTTAATGGTAACGAAATTGAGAGCTTTTATACATCTCATGGCGGTTTTGAGGGCGATTATACTATGGTGGGTATGGGTGCATATCTGCTTGTGTTCCAGCAAACCAATAAAGGCCTTGACCGTGGATGGTATCTCGACACCGTGAATTTTTCAAAAAACGGATTTATTGATAATACAATAGCGTTTAGTCCAAACAACAATAGTATATTGAGCCTTTCTCTTTGCGGTAAAGACGGCTCAAATTTTGAAAATCTGACAGTCGGCGATACAGCACCGAAAAGCCCAAAGAATGGCGATAAATGGCTTGACACCTCAGGCGACACGCATTATTTAAAAATTTATGCAGCGACAACATCTATGTGGACAACAGTATTGACGACGTATGTCAAGCTTAGTTATCCGGGAATTGCAGTAGGTTTCAACGAGGGGGACGGTATCGACATCAAAGGCCTTGAAGCAATGAACGTCAGTCAAAAAATTCGGGAACAAATCGAGTTCTTAAACGCAAGTGCTATTATCCAAAGTGTTGATAAAAACAATGGTTGGATTGTCATTACCGGAATTATCGACCAAGCATACGACCAAAAAATTGGTACAGTAGAACTGTCCAGGAAAGCTCCTTATCTTGATTATATTTGTGAGAGCAACAATCGCCTTTGGGGCTGTAGATATGGAGTAAACCGAAAAATGGACATTGTAAATGAAATATACGCTTGCAAGCAAGGTGATTTTAAGAATTGGTTTTGTTATGCCGGTATTTCTACAGACAGCTACGCCGCCTCGGTCGGAACAGACGGTGCATGGACAGGAGCAGTACATTACGGAAGCTCAATTCTATTTTTCAAGGAAAATTGTATTCATAAGCTTTATGGAAATATGCCCGCAGATTATCAGCTTATTGAATTGAAACATAGAGGTGTACAAAGTGGTTCTGAGCGCAGCATTACCAATGTTAATGAAACGCTTTTCTATAAAACTGCCACTGATATTGTCTATTATGACGGCAGTTTGCCTACAAGTATTTCTTATCCGCTTGGAGAGGTGCAGTATAAAAACGCAGTCGCCGGTGCGCTGGGTTCTAAATATTATGTCTCAATGCAGGATAGCAATGATGAATGGGCTCTATTTGTCTATGACATGAGCAAACAACTATGGCATAAAGAGGACAACTTGCACGTTCGCCAGTTTTGTAAAGTCGGCAGTCAATTGTTTGCAATTGATAATGACAACCGGTTAATTGAGATTTGCGGTTCTAAAAATTTAGAGCCTGATTTTGAATGGTTCGCAGAAACAGGATATATCGGCTATTCCTACAGCGATAACAAGTACGTAGGGAGAATGATTATTCGATTATCAAAACCGCTCACAAGCAAAATCAGGTTACTTATCAGCTATGATAACAGCGAAGAATGGGAAACCGTGTCAAATCTTAATGGTATAGGTACACGTTCGTTTAGTTTGCCTATTCTTCCTAAAAGATGTGACCGATTCAGGGTTAGAATTGAGGGCGTCGGCGATTGTAAAATATATTCAATAAGCAAGGCGCTTGAATTAGGAAGTGATATGAATTGATTTATCTGGATTTACCTAACATCGGCAGCGGTACTGTCGAACAACAGCTTTCAGAAATTCGCTCCTACATCTACAAGAGTAATGAACAGATGAACGCCGCCCTCGGCAATTTCACGACAGAGAAGTTTTGGGAAAACACTGTTGCGGTAATGACTGCAACCGGAGCTTCTTCCGATTATGAAATTCCGCAGCTGCTTAATCAATACTCAAAAATACGAAATTTGATTATCAAGACAGCCGGTGAAGTAATTAAAACAGAGGAAAATTTTAATTTACTTTTGTCCGGTGGTTACGTTGCAACCAGCCAATTTGGAAAATACTTGCTTGAAACATCTGTTGATGTTGAGGGAACGTCCACAGGATTCATTGAACTGTACAATTATACTGCGAAAATTGATTCTGACTTCGGCGATTATCGGTTAGAAGAATCCAATTATATCAAGCGCGGTTTGCTTGACGGAACAGTCACGCCGCCCGTTTATGGTATCGAGCTCGGAATCTTGAAAAAAGAGATTACTGACGGTGACACGGTCATCACACTATCCGACACATACCGCACGCGCATTACACCTTCGCGCTGGTCGTTTATTCATAACGGCAGTACAAATACTGACAGCGAGGTTGCATATATCGAATCAGATATGATTTATTTCCCTCAAGCAACCATCCACGGTGGCACGATTGATATAGGGAACGGAAACTTTGTCGTAAACAACAAAGGAGAAATGACCGCAAAAAAAGGTACATTCTACGGAACAATTGCCGCAAACGCGTTAACCACTTCATTAAATGCGTGGTCTAATAACGTGAAGATAAAACCGAGTGAAATCAGTTTCATTAGCGGTAGCGGAACGAGTGCAGAAAAAAATCTTTCGATACTGCCAAGAGGTATAGAGTTTTATCGCCTTGATAATGCTGACGAAAAAGCAGTAAGCACTATTTACAAATCAACATATGGCGCAACTTGTGGATTAACTATAGACATTAACTCTCCGATTGCCACATATTTCAGCCTTTCGGAGAACAACACAACAAGAGCGGCTTTCGTGACATATAGTTCAGTCGGCGGCTCAACGCCTCCGTATGGCGGAGTTTATGGATTTCATTTTAGTTGCCCTGTGGATTTTCACGACCAGGTTTTATCAAATGTTTTAATAAATAATTTGAAAATATTTGACGGTGGCAGTGCATATACCGGCGTAACTGGAAACTATATCGTTAAGCTTGCGCACAAAAACAGTGATGGTTCGTTTACGGAATACTATTCAGATTTATATATCAAAAACGGCATTATTGTCGGTATCACATAATAATTAGGAGGTTATGAAAATGAAAAATAACAATATACCGCAATCGTTGATTATCGCGGAGGCTCGTGCAAAAGTTGAAACGGTTCTCAACGCGCCGGAGATTGAACCCACAGTCAAGGAGTTAATATTTAAAGAGGCGTGGCTTGTGTCAAGCATGCAAGCACAACAGCAAGTACAGACAGATTATGAATCATATGTCAAAGTAACAGCTGAGAAGAAAGAAGAAGCACAGGAGGCAGAGTAATGGCTTATCAGTACCAGTCGTATGTTCCGTCGGCGTCGGTGGGGACTTATAAAAAACGGCAGGATGACGCAACGAACAACTTCAATATTTATACTCAAACAGGTTATTCGCAGGGTGCAGGCGGACTTGGCTCACAGGTTAATTCCGCGCAGGCGAAACTTAACGCACTCTATCGGGGAAACAATTTATCCCAACAGTTTAAATATAACAATCAGGGTCAATACAATAAAGCTTTGCGTGACATCACCGACCGCAAGCCGTTTGAATATGACTTGTCCAATGATATGCTGTTTCAACAGGCTAAAGACCAATATCAGGCTATGGGCAAGACTGCTATGGCTGATACCATCGGGCAAGCTTCTGCTATGACAGGCGGCTATGGCAACAGCTACGCTACTACAGCAGGAAATCAAGCCTACCAGGCAAATTTACAGGAGCTCAATAAATCAATCGGTGATTACTACGCCATGGCGCTAAGCGCGTACAATAACGAAACAGACAGGCTCAACGGCGTATTCAATGCTATGGCTACCGACCGCAGCGCGGCGGCGAACGAATGGAGCAACAACTGGAGCGTTTATAATAACCTATATAAGCTTTATCAGGATGAATATTCCGATATGCTTGGCAAGGATATGACCGCTTGGCAGCAGAAAGGCACTAACCTTTATAATGCTGCTAATCTCGCCACCTCACAGTACGGTACAGCTTCAAGCAACGACATTGACATTTGGAATAAGCAGGAAGGGCTCAAAGCTACACAGGCTCAACAGCTTGAAACGGAAAGAGCAAACCGCGCTTCGGAAGCGTATAAAAACGCTTCACTGGCTGAAACAAAACGTCATAATCAGGTTTCTGAGGGTATTGACCGCGGAAAGATTCTCGCAAGCAGCTCTAAATATAGTTCAAATGGCAATTCCTCGGGTGGGGATATTGGATTGCCCTCAAACAAAAAGTATTCAAAAGAAAACATGGTTGAATACATTGATAAACAAATCGGAAGCAAATTACATAGCAACGGATATTTAGCCCAAAGTGTTCGCAATGAATCAGCAACATCAAAGTCAGTTGCAAAAAATATTATAGAACAATACTATTCGCAAGGGTTGATAACAGAAAGTACGGCAAAGAGTTTGCTGGCTCAGTATAAGATTTAGTAAGGAGAATACACATTGAAATCTTTCAACGAAATTTTAAATGAGCATAGAAAGAAACAAATTGAAGAGGGCGTATATGCCGAAGATGTTGGCGGTACGGTTCCCGAAAAATCTTTTGATAAGGTTTATAGTGAATACCTGGCCGCTCAAAATCCAATCTCCGAACAGCAGTCGGCTCAATCGTTCTTCAACGACGCGCAGACGGTATTGGATAGATTTCAATACGAATACGATAATCCAAAAGCAGATACTGTTAAGGGCTACAACAAAGCTTTTGACAGCCTGCAAAAGGATTCTGAAAGTGCGCGTAAATACATTGAGTCATTGTATGGTACTGAAAATTACGATAGCACGATGTCCGCTTTTGAAAAATACAATAAAGCAATTGCCGATTCAAAGAAACTTTTGAATAGCGACGAGGGCACTAAGCATATCAATTATCTCCTGAGCGACGAGGGAAAAGCCGCTAAAAAAGCAGCTACCCAGCAAGCGGCAGTTGATGAGTACAGTAAAACTGTTAACACAGAAAATTCTTCCGGTGCAAAGCAAGTAGCTGAAAAATATGGTATGACAGAGGACGAGCTCAAAAAAAGTTACCTTGATTACAGCTTGTCTACGGCTGCTGGTGAAGTGTTGAACGGAAAAGGCAGCGTAAAGGATGTCGCCTCAAAATATAATTTAGCCGAAAAGGAACTCAGCAAGGCAGTTGACGATACTAAGCTCGCGGGCAAGTATTTGAATTTGGAAAACAAATATTCCGACTTATCCTACAAGGATATGGTTGCGCTCCTCAAAAATCCCGAATATCGCGGTGAGGACATCTATAGGTCAGTTAACAGATACATCAATAATTTTGGCGCTACAAGCAATCCGAATGATTTTCGCAACGGCTTAACCGATGAAGATGTTGTTGTGCTCAAAGACCCGAAAGGCGAGGCGCACGAGCACGCCTATAAGGCGGTAGCGGAAGATTTCGGTATGAGCGAGGAAGATGTCAAGCGTGTGTACAATGACTATAACAGCGCTCAGGGCTATTCAAGCAATCTTGGATATAAAAGCCGTCAGCTTTCCGATGATGATAAAAACTATCTGAATTACAAAATCATTCAGAACGCCGACGCCGACCAGCTTCAATCCGTGCAAGACTCTTTACCGAAAAATATTCAGAACGAGTTTTCTGATTTGAACGCGCAGATAAATGTTGTAATGCCCCGGAAGCAGGAAAAAAAGTTTTATCTTGACGTCAGCAAAGCTGTTCCTGACGCGGAAAAGCTCTACAATGAAATCGTATCATTGGAGAACAAAGACGTTTCTCCTGAGGAAAAGCCTGATAATGACGCCATTATTGAGCTAAAAAAGGAAGCATTTAACGATAAGCTTAAAGAAGCTATGGGCGACAGTCAATTCAATTTTGACAATTACCATAAATACCGCGAAAGATACAACGAACACCAAGCAACAGTTAAGCAAAATGAGGCGTGGAAAGAGTTTAACGAAACCCCGGTTGGCGGCGCAGTCGGCAATGTCGCAAGGCCGTTTATCAATATGTTTGGTTCAATTGCCGACGCCGCAAGATACGGTGGAGCGCAAATTGATAAATTGTTCGGCGGAGATGGTTATATAGACCCCGAGAGCACGGCGAACTATACGGCTCAGATTGTCACAGATGTAACGTCAAAGAAGATTAACGAGGCTACGCGCGACAATTATGCGCTGAATTATTTTGCCAATCTTGGCTATTCCACGGCTACCAGTATGACAGATATGGCTTTGGCGGCAGGGGTGAATATGATACCCTATGTCGGAACAGCTGCGTCAAGCGCAATGTTCTTTTCCTCGGCGGGAGTTTCCAAGGCTAATGAGGTTTTGGAAAACGGCGGCACGCTTGAACAGGCGACCGCGTCAATGGTTGCAGCTGGTTCAGCGGAGCTGTTGTTTGAAAGAATTTCGCTTGACAAATTAGAGTCGTTCCAGCTTCACGGCGATTACGACAGCGCGAGAAAGTATTTCAAGAACCTCGGAAAACAGGCTTTTGTCGAAGGCAGCGAGGAATTTGTTACCACTTTGGCAGATACATTTGCCGACGAGCTTATTAATGGAGACCGTAGCTCGTTTAATCTTTCCAAGAAAAAGTATATGGAGCAAGGCTTAAGTGAGTCGGAAGCTACCAATAAAGCTATGAATGATTGGGGCAGCGATATTATTGCCGACGCTTTGGGCGGAGCTATCTCAGGCGGAGCTATGGGTGCCGTACAAGGCGGCGCCCAACTACATAAGGTGAATAAAGACTCAACCGAATTGGGCGGAGAGGCTATTTCCTCAAAGGATTTTGACCTCAATTTGTTGGTTGAGCAGGGTAAAAAGAGCAATTTCCCCGAAGCGGTCAAGCTTGCAAATTCTATTGACAAGCAGATTGCAAGCTATAACAACAGCCAAAAAGCTGATAATTCAAAAGGCGAAGAAAAGAACGCTAAGGCTAAAAGTTTAGAGGAAACCATAGGGTTTAAGAATATCGGCAGGCTTATGCGCCTTGTGCAAACTGACGCTGATATGCAGCGCCGTTCGGAAGAAAAAGCCGTTTCGGACAACCTTGACGATAGTGAAAAGGCGATTGTCTCCAAAATTCAAAAAGGCTCCGTATTGTCAAAAAACGACATTCAAACGATAAAAGAGTCGGCGTACCTCACAAAGGCAATCTCTACCTTTACCGATACAACCGCCGACAAAGTTATTAAGTCGGTTGATTTCAACGAGAGCCGCCCGAACAAAAACAACTTCAAAGTTTCGAGTAAAGAAGGAGTTACCCTTGTCAACAACAAAGAATTCAACGGCGGAATAGAGATTGAGTCGGTTGATACCCGCAAGGGCTTGATTACCTATAATCTGAACCATGCTAACGGCAAGACCGAACAATTGACATCAAAAAACATTAAGTTCGCAAGCAGCACCGAAGCTTTGCTCCATGAACAAGCTGCAAGCTATAACACGGAACAGGCGAGAGCTTTTGTTGATAGTTACAAGGAAGGACAGGACGTTAACAAATACGCGCGCGAGTGGAACCTCTACAGCAACTATGGCAGGCTTGCTACCAATCTGAGTCCTGAAAGGATGAATTTGGGCGGCACGCTTACCAACGAGCAGAAAATTACAGCGTATGAAATGGGCTTAAATTCGCGTGTGGCGGCAAATCAGCTAAAGACGATAATTGACTCTGACAACGAAATAAAACCCTATACAAGCCAAAATCAGGGCAGCTTCGTCAATAATATTCCCTCTGGAACAAAGCTGACGTTTGAGCAGAACCAAATGAAAAACTTTTTGCGCGATATGTCGGTCGTCACCGGTTTGAATATTGAGGTGTTCCAATCAAAGACAGACAAGCACGGAAACTTCATCGGCGAAAACGGTTCCTTTGACTCATCCACAAGAACCCTTAGGGTGGACATTAATGCCGGGCTCAACAATGAGAACGAGCAAAAAGCATATAAATACAGTGTTCTTAATACCGCCGCGCATGAGTTGACCCACGTCGCAAAACAGGGCAATAAATATGACATCCTGCGCGAGGCAATCATTTCCGCCCTTGGCACGACCGATAAGAAATTCAGCGAGCTTGTTGACAAGAAATTCAACGAGCTGAAAAGCAACGGCAAATATAAAAACCTCACCGACAAAGAGCTGACGGAGCTTGCCGATGAGGAAGTGGTTTGTGACAGCTGCGAAACCATGTTGCAGGGTAACACAAAGTTTTTTGAAAATCTCTATAATAAGGACAAAAGCCTCGCGAAGAAGTTTATTGAAGCAATCAAAAGCTTGGTTAAGGCAATCAAGTCCTATATAACAGGCTCAAAACACGCCAACACCGCATACGGCAAGGCGCTGCTGGAGGTCGCCGACGACTTGTACGACCAGATTCAGCAGCTCTGGAATGAAGCGGTGGAGAGCGGACTGGAAGCAGCGCAAACGCAGCAGGATGAAAAAAGCGCTGCGCAAACGCAGCAAAAAAATAGCACCACCGGTGAGAGTGGTGTTATGTATGCGAAGGATGATACTGATAATAAAAGCTCTGACCGCTTCACAGACACCGCCTATCTCTCCGCAGTAGAGCGCGGCGACATGGAAACCGCGCAGCGGATGGTGGACGAGGCGGCGAGAGCGGCAGGGTATAATACGCCCGTTTTATATCACGGGACAAAGTTTTATCAAGGATTCACCTCTTTCCGGAATAAAGCTAACAGTGAATTTGCGCCCAGGGGCGTAAGCATTGCTACTTGGTTCAGTGATAAAAAGGCTGTTGTTGATGGTATGTATGGCGATGGAACAGAAAACGCGCCGATATTCAAAGTATATGGTAGACTAAAGAACAGTTTAGTGATTGATGCAAAAGGAAATCATTGGAATAATATCAAATTACCCGATGATTTGAAAAACAAGGGGGTCAATCGTTATTATCATCCTTTAAGGGATATGAATATCGAATCTGATACTGCAAGTACAGAACAGATAGCGACATACGCGCATAAAAACGGCTATGATAGCGTAGTATTCAAAAACTTGGTTGACGGGAGTATCTCTAAAGGAATAAATAGTGACATATATGCTGTATTCGGCGCCTCACAAACCAAATTAGCCGACCCTGTGACCTACGACAATAACGGCAATGTTATTCCTCTTTCGAAGCGTTTCAATACTGAGAATAATGATATACGGTACCAAGACCGCGACTATTCCGTTGAGCCGGAGGACTACGACGATTTATTTGACGACCTTTTCACCGAAGACGGTGATTTGTCCTTTGGCGAGGAAACCGACACTCGCCGCGCGGAGAGCTTCATTGAGAAAATGATTGACTTTGACGCGGAGAGCGCCGCCTATTTCCTCAGCTATTCCGCAAATGAAATTGCGCAAAACACCCTGAACGGCTTAAGGGATATTGAACTCTCCGACAGTTCATATCTGAAAATCGCAAAGAAGCTTTACAATAACTCAACGAGCCGAATGGGAATCAACTCTGAGACCATTGCGGAAAGAGTAAAAGGATTTGTAATGCTCTACGACGACGGTATGTACAAAAGTTTTGATGAATTCATTTCCTCAATAACCGAATGGAACGAACAGAATTTGCGTTCCGACAGATTTGCTTCACCTGAAAATCTTCTCACAAACGCTTATAATCTTATTTCGTATATTGCCGAGGAAAAGGCAAGCTACGTGAATAAGGCAAGCGAAATGTCCGAGAAGTATGCAAAGATGGAGCGTGCAAGCAACAAGAATAAAGTCGAGGCTAAGCAACTTAAAGCCGAGAATAAAAAGCTTAACCGTTCGCTCAGTTACCAAGAGGACTTGATTGACTATTACCGCCGCAATAACTATAACGCTCAATCTGAAATTTCAAAGCTTCAAATGCTTAATAAGCAGCTTGAAAAGGCAAAGCTTAAGGCTGAGGAACAGTCGCGGCGAAGAATAGAGCGCACAATCGAACGCTATGACAAAAAGCTTGATAAGCAAAAGCTAAAGGCAGGCGAGCAAAAAGCGGCCGCTCTTGACCGTATGCGTACCCGATATGAAAAGCTCCTCGACGCTGAAAAAGCAAAATCAAAAGACCGCCGCCGTGCCGACCACGATAAAACGGTTGAGCGATACGAAAAGAAAATTGCCGAGCTAAAAGAAAAATCGAAGCAGCAGAAGAAGGCAATCCGTGAGGATAGAGACACAAAGCTGATTGCGGAAAAGGAAAAGCGACAGGCTGATTTAAAAGCTTTGCGTGATAATCGTGACAAAAAAGAATATGTGCGAAAGATTAAAAAGGTTGCGTCCGAACTGCAACAGTGGGTGCTTCACCCCAAAGACCGTCACTTCGTTCCTCAGGAGTTTTTGAGAAGTGGTTTTTATGACGCGGTTAATGAGATTACTGAAGCTTTGATTATTTCTGATAACACTAAAATTGCCGATAGGCTCAGAACAATTTCGGCAGGTATCAGAAAGCTCCAAAACGAGGACGAATTCAGGTATGATATCGACCCTGTAATTGCGGACGAAATGAATCAGCTTGCGGCAACGATTGGCGGCAAAAAAATAAACCGCGAGCTTACCCTTAGACAAGCCGAGGACATTTACAAGTCTTTGAAAATCATTAAAGACAGTATTGTTAACGCTCGAAAACTGATTTTTGAAAACGAAACAAAAGATGTAGTTGAAATGGGCGTTGCCGTTATTAAAGAGCAAAAAGCCCTAAAGGTCGTGAATTTCAACAAACATCTAAAAAAACTCAAAAATTTGTTCCTTACTCCGGAGCGTATGCATAATATCATCACCGGCTACAACGATAATTCGGCGCTAAATAAAGTGTTTCAAGAGATTAAACGCGGCATTAGAAAAAAGAACGATTTCTATATGGACGCAAACAAAATGTTTGACTCCTACCGCAACGCTCACGTTAAAGAGCTTGATAGCTCTCAGCACAATGTGCGTGCTATTAAGTGGACTGATAGTTCCGGCACAGAACAGACCACAAAAATGACAGGTATGCAGGCTATGCAGATTGTTATGACTTGGAACCGTGAGGCAGCTGACGAAAGACTTAACCATTTGGAAAAGGGCGGCGTATCAATTCTTGAGCCAAAGGAATTTGCAAAAGGTAATTTCCAAAAAGCCTATGATAAGCGTGTCACGGTTTTACGCCTGAACGAGTCGTTTATTAAAAGTGTTTCAAAATCTCTTACAGAATTCGAGCGCGGTTATATTGATATAGCAGAGCAGTTCTTCAATGTTATGGCAAAGGACGCCATAAACGAGGCCTCACTTAAACTCAAACACTTTGAAACGGCGACAAGCGATTATTATATCCCGATAAAGGTTGATGAAGCGGAGATTGTCAAAGAAATTGAAGGGGTAAAGTTCGATTCATCAATCGAAAATATGGGAATGTTAAAGAGCATTATTCCGTATTCCGATAAAGCTGTTTTGATTCAGGGGCTTGACAGCGTTGTAAATAAGCATATTGAAAACGTCGGCAATTATTACGGCTTGGCAATTCCTATTCGTAATATGAATAAGCTCTTAAATGTTTCAAACGTTGAGCGAGACGCAGATGGCAAAAGGTTGTCAAGCGATAGTGTTCGCCACGCTATTGAGAGCAATTGGGGCAAATTCGGTGTGGATATTTACGAACAGCTGCTTACTGACCTTCAAACGTCACGAGCACCGAAAAACGAAAAATTTCAGGATATTAAAAAAATCACGGCGAAACTTCGCTCTAATTTTGTTACCGCGACGCTGAACGCAAATCCCTCTGTTGTGTTAAAACAGGCGGCTTCTTACTCAGTTGCAGGTGTTTATCTCGACCAATCCTCACTTGCAAAGGGCTCAGCTGATATGCTGGAATTTTTGAAACCCGGCAAATATCAGGCTTTGCTTGACGAAATCGACAGCCATACCTCACAGCATTATATGCGCCGTGCGGGATTGTCCTCAAACGAAATTGCGGCGATTCAGGAAAGTTGGATTAAAACCTCGAAGCTCGGAAGGAATATAAATAATTCAAAGATTATGCAGAAATTGCCTAACGGCGTTAATCCGACAAATTGGATACAGGAAATGGACTGTCTGACAACAGCTGCTCTGTGGTGCGCAACCAAAGCTCAGGTTGACAAAGAGTATAAACAAGCGAATAAAAAATTTGACACAAGCGAGTATTGGCGCGAGGTTTCCGACCTTTACAACAAGGTCATAGAAGATACTCAGCCGATGTATGACGCAATGCACCGCCCGGAGATTTTAAAGAGCTCAAGCGAGTTGGTAAAATCAATCTTTATGTTTAAAACTCAGCCTTTGCAAAACGCGGGAATTATTTATGACTCAGTCGGAAGGCTAATACAGAACAAAAATAATAAGATGGCTCGCAAGCAGCTTAGAAAAGCCTTGTTTTCGCAGGGCAAATCATTGCTTGTGTTTGCGTCTATGTCTATGCTTATAGGCGCTCTTATGCACCGAATGGATAGATATAAAGACGAGGATGACGAGCTTTCTTTTGGCAGTATCATGAACAGATTTGCCAAAGATGTTGTTCAAAACGGAACAGGTGTGATTATTCCCCTCGGTGGTTCGGAAGCAGCTGCGTACATAACGAATCTTATTGACTCAAACAGCTATCTCAACAATGACGTTGTCAGCGATAATATTGTAGATACCGTTAATAAATTCGCAAGTTCCGGTACAAACCTCGTTCAGACCATAGGAAAAGAATTCGGTGTGGATGATAAAGGCAATGTTAATCCCGATTGGAATAATATCGCAAAATCAGCTGAGTCGTTCTTTATTACTTGGTCGAGCGATATTACCGGCGCTCCTGTTAAGAATTCAAAGAATATAATAAAAGGTGCAATTGATTGGATAAAAGATATTGCCGACGGCGGAGGAACGTTTGAGCCTGATGTTGGTGATATGAAAAGCAACCAGATTGTGCATTCCTATCAAAAGCATTTTGAAAAAGGAGAAACCGATATTGCTAATGAGCGCGTACAAGAGTTTTATAATAAAAAATTAAGTCAAGCTGAAAACAAAGGCAGCGTTAGCCCCGAAAAAGAGGCAAGAAACGCCGTCAGGGACGCGTTCGTTGACTATTATAAGAAAGACTATCAAAAAGCGTTTCGCAATAACGATAGTGCAGAGATTGAAAGAATCCGCAAGATTCTAACCTCGCAGAGTAAGTACATGAAATGGGAAACAAAGAACACACCGCTATCCGAAAAGCTCCGTGAGTGGCAAAAGGAAGCAGCGGAAGAAAAGAAAGCCGCTGTGAAAAAGTAAATACCAACCTAAAAAAGCAGCTCTCACCCGAGGGCTGTTTTTTCTTTTGTGGGTTAGAGAAAATCATTGTATTAAGCTATCCTAAAATTGGAGGTGAAACAATGACAAAAAGAAAAGTATATTTCAAGCTCGATTGTTCAAAGCCGGGCGTGCAACATACGGTTGAGGGTTTGCACGTTGGCGACAAGCGCAGCTGTGAAATGCACATTTTATTACGCAACGGAATTACACCGCTGATTTTTGACGACAGTAATATAGCAATTATCGTGAATGCGCAGAAACCCGACGGCACAACTATTTCAAGCTTGTGCGACATCAGTTCAGATAAAAAAGAAGTCATCTATACGCTTGATGAACAAGACACAGCGGTTGCAGGTGTTGTCAGTTATGAGCTGATTGTCGCGTCATGTGACGGAAGCGACTATTATATTTTGTATTCGGCAACATTTGAAACTGTGGTGACGGAAGGGATTGTCACACCGGTTTTTAAAAAGCTTGATACCCAACCTGACGATTGGACAACTTCTTACCAAAAGTATTTTCGTTTGACTGAAAACGGTTATGTAAAAATCAGTGACGATGTTTGTCCGGATTTTTCGTCGGATGATTTCTATTACTTAATCAATCCCAACTATGAATCGGTCAACGATTATTCGGCGTTTGAGAAATCAGTTGCAAACGTCCGGCAGCTGCTCGGCAACGCCTCAGAGCTTTATCGAAGAATGGCCGAGGCTGAGACAAATATCACGAACGAAGTTGCTGCAAGAGTTGGTTCTGTAAATGCATTGGGAAACAGAATTTCAGATGAAGCCACCATCCGCGAAGCGACCGACACTACGCTGCGACGAATGTTGCTTGATGAATCCACCGCTCGAACAGCCGCCGACACCGCGCTCGGAAACAGAATCGACGCATTGTCAGACACGGTTTCCGAAAAAGCAAATTCGAGTGATGTTTACAGCAAGGCTCAGACAGACGCGAAGCTTGCCAATAAAACTGACGTAAGCCGATTTGTTCAATATCAGGCGCAAGTTCAACAGGAGCTTGACAATAAAGTTGATAGCGCTGAGTTTAATGATTATCAGTCAACCACCAGACAATCTTTTTATAACGAAGCCAAAACCCGCGCACAAGCTGACAATGCTTTGAACGGCAGAATAGACGATTTAGACAGTGAGTTTGACAGTAAGGCTGATAAAACCTATGTTGACTCAATGGATGACAAAATTAAAAACACCGATATTCCCCAACAGATTGACAATTTCGCTGAAACCATTGAATTCAATGGCAAAGAACTGGTTTACAAAGACCGAAACAACGTTGAGCGCAGCGTAGGAGAAGTCCCCGGCGTCGACATAGACAAGCTCTTTGACACGCTGGATGACGCGTTGTCCGGAGATTCTTCTCTCGTGCCGGCGTTGTTTGTGAAGTCAAAAGGCGACAACTACGCGCTTGTATACGCTGACAGCAAGGACGAAGAGCACGAGTTGTTTGACTTTACAGCTCTTCCTGCTGCAAGGGGAGAAAAGGGCGAAAAAGGCGACAGCGTGACGCACGTTGAGATTCGCAGCGACGGTGTTCTGTATATTACAATCGAAAACGCCAGCCAGGAAGCAAGAGTATTCCCGGTCGGAACAGTAGTCGGTGCCAAAGGCGCAGACGGCGCAAACGGCAACGGTTACGATAATGCCGAGATTAATCAGGACGGCGATTTAATTGTCAGAGAAGTTTTGGGTACCGGCGCCTCACGAGAGGTTAATCTCGGTCATGTTGTTGGCGCACAGGGTGTACCCGGCGAAACCGGCGCAAAAGGCGACAAAGGCGATACAGGTGCCGCCGGCGCAGACGGCAATGCTATTTGGAAAACCACTGTCGCGCCGACAGCTCCTGCCGCCCCTGAAAAGCCCGGATATGGATTTAACGTGACGGATTTAACCGGTGCTGACCGAGAGGTGCAGATTGGCGATATTGTTTTATATTCCTATTATTATTACGGTATCACGCAAATCGTCGGTTCTGTTGCATACGCCGAGACACGCGTATCCATTAGAGGCGCGCGGGGCGCACAAGGTCCGCAGGGCGACGATTACGTTCTAACCACTCAGGACAAAACCGACATTGCAAACATCGTTCTAAGCGAACTACCGACAACCGAGGGGGTATTGTATGGCAACACGAGTAATTGATGATAGTAAACTAAACAATATCGCCGTTGCGATTCAGGCAAAGGACAGCGGCGGTCAAATGACGGTTGATGAAATGCCGACAAGAATTGCAAACATTCCTTCTGGTGGTGGAGTTAAAGCTCAGAAAGTTAATTTCTACGATTTCAAAGGTAATTTAGCTCATTCTTATGCGGCAGAAGAAGC